>Ga0074197_1000187_pt1 | contig 90769 bp, 62 predicted proteins | sample EPASupsiteSAE305_FD_64526 | JGI IMG/M metagenome (GOLD analysis project Ga0074197, IMG submission 64526) | Bioremediated contaminated groundwater microbial communities from EPA Superfund site, New Mexico - SAE3-05 reassembly with SPADES | ecosystem: Environmental > Aquatic > Deep subsurface >... | reverse complement strand
CGCATGGCGTTGCGTGGGTGGACCGGGGCCGAGGCACATCAAAAGAAACTGACCCCCACTAGCCCGTACCTGGCTTCCGGTCAGACTACCCTGGTGCGACTCAGCGACTACGACCGACTCGGCAACGGCATTCGACACCTCACAGAACCAATGGTCCGGCTGGGCGTTGTTGCCGGAGGCACCGCTGATTCCTGGCTCAAGGGACTCAGACCCAAGGGCACAATCAGCCGTTTTGCCTCGGCCCCGGAAGGAGTGCAGGCCCTGATCAAGGGAAGCATCGACGTCTTCATCTTTAACCTGCCCGCCAATTTCTACTATGCCTCCCTGTACATCGACAAGGGCCTGACTCCCGGCAACATCCCCCTCGCCAGGGAGGAGCTTGCCTGGGCCGTCCGTCCCGATGATGCCGACATGCTGAAAGACGCCAACACCTACTTGGCCACCATCGAACAGCGCGGCGACCTGCAGAAGATGCTGGACCGGGCGATCCCCTTCTACCGGAATACGGCGTACAGCCCGAAGCAGTAACCTTCACCGACAATCGACGCAGGACCTGCATGCGAGTGACGATTTTCATGTAAAAGGCTCGACCGGAGGCAGAGATCTCAGACATCGGGAGATTTTCCCGCCGACAGAGGAAACCGTTTTCTCTTGTTGCGAACCTCCCACCCTCACTTCCCATCTATCCGTACCAACCCCCGATACAAACTCTCCCGCCCCATCAGCTCCTCATGTGTGCCCTGTTCGACGATCCGCCCCTGATCCATGACGATGATCCGGTCGGCCCGGCGAATGGTGGAGAGGCGGTGGGCAATCACCAGCGAGGTACGGCCATGGAAACCCGCTTCTATGGCCTGCTCCAGCATGTTCTCCGACTCGGTGTCGATGGAGGCGGTGGCCTCGTCCAGCACCAGAATGGCTGGGTCACGGTAGAGGGCACGGACAAAGGAAAGCAACTGCTTCTCTCCCAGACTGAGGTTGAGTGCCCCCTCGCCGATCCGGGTGTCCAATCCCTGGGGCAACCGGCCGATGAAAGCCTGGAGCCCGGTTTGTTGCAGGATACCGGCAAGCCGGTCTTCATCTTGTTCCTGATCAAGAATTATGTTGGCCCGCACCGTATCGGGCATGATAAAAATATCCTGCATGATGATGCCGACCCGTTGCCGTAGGACCTTGAGGGGGATCTGGCGGACATCTTGACCGTCGATGGAGACGGTTCCCTCCAGCGGATCGTAAAAACGGACCAGCAATGAGATCAGGGTCGATTTGCCGGCTCCGGTGGACCCAACCAGGGCAACCGTCTCTCCCGGCGCAACGGCCAGATCGATTTCCTTGAGAATCAAATGGTCCGGTTCATAGCCGAAACACACACCCCTGAACTCAATGGCCCCGGCCGTTGTCATCTGCCTCCCTGTCCGCTCGGGTTCCACCACCGTCATGGCGGAATGGGTATCGAGCGTCTGAAAAATGCGCTCCGCCGAGGCCATGGCCGACTGGACAATGGAATACTTTTGGGAAAGCTCGCGCAGCGGCTGAAAGAAAAGCCGCATGTAGGAGAGGAAGGCCGCCAGCTCGCCAATGGTCAGGTGCTGGCGGATGACCTCGCCGCCGCCGTACCAGATGATCAGGGCAATGGCGGCCGAACTCATCAATTCGGTCAGCGGCATGAAGGCGCCGAACACCTTAATCTGCCCGAAAGACCGCCGCAGATATTCCTGGGTCAGGCCGCTGTGGGTGTGGCTGCTCCGCTCCTGACCACCGAAGCTCTGGATCACTCCAACTCCGGCCAACGACTCGGCGAGGAAACTGTTGATTTTGGCCATCTGTGAACGAATGGCCCGGAATTGCTCGCGGGCAAAACGGGAAAACACCAGGGTGACCACCACGGCCAGAGGGATGAAGACGGCCATCACCAGGGCCAGACGGCCATTCATGAGGAACAGAAACCAGAAGATGCCCGCCAGCTTCAGGCCATCGTTGAACAGGGTCACCATCACCGAAGTGAACATCTCGTGCATGTTCTGGATATCGTTGGTCAACCGGGTGACCAGGCGGCCAGCGGGCTGATTGTGGAAATAGCGGAGATCCAGGGTTAACAGATGGGCAAAAAGGTCCTGCCGCAACCGCTGCATGATCGACTGGCCGAGCCATTCCAGCACCACGACCTGCCAGAAAGTGGCAAGAAAAATGAGCCCGACCAGAAGGCCGTATTGTACCGCCACCCGGCCAAGGCCAGCGACCCGCTCCGCCCCGCTCAAGGTGTCGATGACGATGTAGTGATCAATCCCCAGCTGCATCAACCGAGGCAAACCAAGGGCGGCAACGGTGACGACCAGGGACAAAACCACCGCGCCGGCTAGGCCAAAGAGGTGGCCCCGGCAGTAGCCGAGTATCCGCCGCCAGATCCGGGCATCACCAACAGAGCCGACCCGCCCCTCTTCCGAATAGCCAAAATTATGCATGGTTCTGCTGTTTTTCCGCCATGACGCGGTAAAAGGGGTTACCCAGCAGGTCCTCATGCCGCCCTTCGTCGACGATCCGGCCTTCATCGAGCAGAACAATCCGGTCGGCATGACGCAGAATATTGACCCGGTGGGAGATGAGCAGCACCGATTTTCCCTGCAGGGTGGCCAGAATCCCTTGCAGCACCTGCTGTTCGGTTTCCACATCGATGGCGGACAGAGCGTCGTCGATGATCAACAGGGGCCGGTCGCAGAGCAGCGCCCTCGCCAGGGCCAGACGCTGCCGCTGGCCACCGGAAAGTTTCACCCCCCGTTCGCCGATGACTGACTGATAGCCATCGGCAAAACCGAGAATATCGGCATCAATAGCCGCCGCCCTGGCGGCTGTCTCAACCTCGGCCATGGTGGCCTCGGGGCGGCCAAGCGCGATATTGGCGGCAATTGTGTCGGCAAAGACCACTGGTTCTTGGCCCACATAGGCAATGCACTGACGAATGCCGGCCTGGGAGAGACGATTGACGTCCATGCCGCGGAAATAGAGCATGCCGTCCGCCACAGGGTACATCCTGAGGAGCAGCTTGCACAGGGTCGACTTGCCCGAACCGGTGCGGCCGGCCATGCCGACCAGACCCGGCCCGATCTTCAGATTGAGCTTGGTGAGCGCCGGACGGACAGCGGCTGGATAGGTGAAGCTGAGCTGCCGGCAGGCATACGTGGTGGTGGCGGCCCGAGGCACTTCCTGGGTCGGGCCGGTACTGACCACCGGCTGCTGATCGAACAGAAGGTGGATGCGGCGCAAACTGGTGATGCCCCGCTGGGCAAGGTTGGCCACCCAGCCAACCGCCATCATCGGCCAGATGAGCATGTAAAGATAGCTGACAAAGGCGACAAACGATCCGATGGTGATCTGACCATCGATGACCAGCGCGCCGCCGTAATAGAGGAGCAAGAGCATGCCGACGTTACCGACCAGGGTGGCGAGGGGAAAGAGCAGTCCCTGAATCGCCGCCACCTTAAGATTGCTCTGTGCATAGGCCTCGCCCAAGGCCTGAAACCGCCCCTCCTGAAATCGTTCCAGAGTGTAGGCTTTAATCAGCCGGATCGACACCAGGTTGGCGCGAGCAAACTCGGTGAGCAAGGAAAACTGCTCCTGCACCAGGTTGAACCGGTGATGCAGGCGGCCGGAGAGGATACGGGTGCAGACAATCAGGATCGGCATGGGCAACAACGCGATCAGGGTCAATTTGACGTTGATCGCCAGCATGAACCCGAGGGCCGCCGAAGACATCACCAGGGCATCCACCGCCGCCACCAGGCCCATGCCGCAGGCCATCTGCACCGTGGCCAGATCGTTGCTGGCATGGGCCATAAGATCGCCAATGGTCCACCGTTCAAAAAAGGGCTGATCCATGCGCAACACGTGATCAAAGAGCCGGTCGCGCAGCTTCTTCTCCAAAATCCGGGAAAAACCGATAATGAGATAGCGCCAGACAAACCGGAGCACCGCTACCAGCACTGCCACCACGAGCACATACACGCTCAGTGTGAGCAGCATTGGCGAGGTGGCGGTCCCGGCGGATAACCCGTCGACAGCCGATTTGACAAAACGGGGAATGATCAGTTGGAGCAAATCGACCGCGATCAGGGCCAAAAAACCGCAGGCCAGGCGCAGCCAGTGGCTCCGAAAAGCGGGTCGCAGCAACCGCAGCAGGGAGGCAAGAGTGGCTCCCTGGCCATTCCCAGAGGAATGCCGGGGATCAGTACCGGCTGGGGGGGAAGCCGTCATCGCACCGAATAAAGCAGCTCTTCGTAGGCTGATAAAAAATCTTCTATATCCATAATATAGTTCAATCTTTTTTTGATACCCCCTGGTAACTGGTTACCAGGGGGTCTTTCAGGTGGGCCACGGCGGAGCGTCTTCCGGCTGTGCTGGTGTGCTGGTAGACCATGAGGGTCATGTCCGGGCTGGCGTGGCCGAGGATCTCGGATACGCTCTTGAGGTCGGCGCCGGCATCGAGCATGGTGGTGGCAGCCATGTGGCGGAGATCGTACAGGCGCAGGCGGCGCGAGATCCCGGCCAGGGCCTTGGCCCGCTTCCAGCTGTGCATCAGCTGGGCCACCGGCTTGCCCCGGTAATGGATAACCGCGCCCAGGTGGCCGCGCTCCCGGTCCTCGGCCAGCCATTGCCGCAGCAGGGTATCCAAACCATCGGCAATCGGCACCACCCTCGCCCGCATTCCTCCCTTTTTGGCGCTTTGAACGAAGATGGTGCCGTTGATCAGGTCCACCTGCTCCCACCGCAGCGCCAGCAGCTCGGACGGCCCAGGCCGCATGCCGGTGTAGTAGCCGAGCATGATCGCCCGTTGCAGGTGCGGCAGGGCATGCTGATGGATTGCTGCCAGCTCGGCCTCGGTGGGTGGGGTGATGATGGTTATATCGCGGCGCGGAAACTGATAGTCCACCATTGGGTTGAGCGGGATTTTCTTGCGCCGCACCGCCCAGCGGATGATCGCCCGGACAATGGTCAGCTCCCGATGAATAGTCGATGTTTTAACAGTGGCCGAGCGGTCGACCACATAGCGGTCGAGCCGGTCCGGGGTGATCCGCTGCCAGGGCAACCGGCCCAGGGCGGGCAGAATGTTGGCCGCCAGCTTGATGATGGTTTGCTCCTTGGTGGATTTGGTCATCGATGCCGACAGGGCCACCATGTAGCCCTCAGCCAGCTCCTCGAACAGCACGCCGCCGCTCTCGCTCCCCTGCCCCATCCCCAGCTCGATGTTGCGCCTGGCCGCCGCTTCCTGCGCCGCCTCGCCCCGCCCAAAGTATTCCCTGGTCCGCTCCGGATCGCCCCGGTTGACCCCCTTGGCGTACTTAACGATCCAGCGGCCGTCTTTGAGCTGGTGGACGCTCATGGTTCAAAAACTCTGCATGATCCCCGGCTGTTTTCCTTCCGGGGTGTCGTTGAGCGAGCCGTTGTTTGCTGCACTCTTTAAACGATAAAGGGTGTGTCCTTGCCACCTTTCTCCGGTTCCGGTGCCGTTGGGCCGCTGATGGATGCGGACAATGGTGTCTTTGTTGAGGTCGCAGCCAAAGACCACGGTGTCGAGGTTGGTGCTGTATGTGATTTGATAGCCGCCGTGGCCTGGGTTGCTTTCTATCAGCTTGATAATTGCCTGGGCCTGGCTCATTGACCCGAAACCTTCCGACTTGTTGCCCAGGTCAATGCTTATCTGGGCCTTGGCAGTCACACTCAACAGTAAAATGGTGATGATCAGTAGTAGTTTTTTTATGGTTTCCATGCCCTTCCTGCGGATGCATCCATAATGTATCTGGTTGTACCACTCCCACCCCGATATTCGATACATGGTTTGCTGACTTTGACGCTCATGGCCTTTATTTCGTCGGCATGTTGGTGGTTCCTCGCATCACCAAATCCAAAATAACCAGGATAGTAACCAAGATGCTTACGCCCGAAAATATTTTGACGGTCCTGCTTACATCTTCCTGGCCAGAGAGATGTAACAGCCTGGTAATGATGTAGCAGCCGACCATGGCCCCTATTTCTGGGATCATTTTTTACCCCTATGAATTTATTATCCTCACGGCGCAAACTTTAAATTTTGAACGCCGCCCTCGCCCAGTGGTTTTCTGATATTATATGGATGTTCTTTTGCCCGCCGCTCTTTAAAAAAACAGCCTCCTCGATTTTTCGACCGTGAGTCGAGTGCGCCCAGGCATTGGTGCACAGAGTACCAACAACCAGGTAGTCGACTCGCCAGTTGATTCTGGATTCAATAGTTCCTCCAAGTTCCCGGACAACCTTTTCGCAAACCTTCCTCGGGCCGAATGCAAACTGACCGGTAAAGCAAAAACCCTTGCCGGTAAAAATCACCCCTGGTGCTGGTTGGCAAAAAGGGAGATCGGTCGAATAACCCTCCTGTGATGTTTCCCGTGTTTCTCCGTGGAGTGTGCCAAGCAGGTACAAAAGCTCTTTCCGCTCGTCTTCATCGAGCACCCCATCGGAAAACATCTCTCTGATGCGGGAAAAAAGAACCTTTGATACGACATTTGTCTCTTGGTTGATGTTTTTTTTGAGCCATTTAAAAATTGTTTCCGCCTCTTCTGTTGTCACCACACCATCTTCCAGGGCTTTTTTTGATAGGGCTATTAACTCATCGTTGATGCAATCGGTTTCAATCCCCATCCGGACAATCATCTCAATTTGGCCATCGGAAAGATTGTTGACGATGTCATTTTTAGGCCATCCTCTTACAATCTTCACGCCTTGTGGTGTTATCTGCAAAGCCATTTTATGCCCCTTTTAGGTGATCTTACCTATTTACTTTTCGTGTCCGTTTGCCGAAAATTGGTTAGTTGGTGTATCCAAATGATCGGACACCGCCCGTTTTTTTTCCAAGAATTCTGAAAATGTCGGGTATTGCCGTGCCAGGTCGAAAATGAAAGGAAGGATCTGGTCAGGATCATTTCCAAAGTAGTCATCCATCCACTCTATAAGCATCCGCAGGCTGTTGTCTTTTTGGGTAATTTGCTTTCCGGCCTCTAGCAGCCGCCGTTTTTTTCCCTTGTTTCCAGGCTCAATAGTGGCAAGCACTTTTTTGGAGACTGCCTCCGTTTTTGATTCCGCTTCTATTTCCCCTTTTCCATATTTTAACCACTCAAAACTACACCCAAGAACTTCAGATAATTTTCTTAAGCTGTCGTCATTAGGGTCGATCTTCTTTTTTTTCCATCTCGATATTGTTCCGTTGTCGATACCAGTGGCAGCGGACAATTCTTTTTGGGTCCGCAGTCTTTTTAAATACATAGCCTCCCGTAATCGTTCAAAAAATAAATTATCCATGTTGATGCCTATTTTATTTGTTGCGTCCTGCCTATTTTATTTGTATTAATTAGGCATGGAACCAAAAGAGATAACAAAGGCGCTTAAAAAAGTAGGCGGAGTCAAGTTCATCGCAAGAGAGCTTGATGTTAAGCCTCCAACAGTCAGTCAGGTGATACACCGAGTCCGCGTAACCGAGAGGATTCGGAAAGCCATCGCCAAGGCCATAGAGTTGCCGGTTGAAAAAGTTTTTCCCGAAAACCAAGAAACCAAAGAGGCAGCATGAACGTAATCGGCAAGACGTATCGGTACAGGACCATCTACCAGAACGAATTTAAGGAGTCGAAAATCGTTTCCGAGCGCATCATTGAGGCGTGGGGGAAAAAAGCGCATGTCATTGTGCTTGAAAACGGAGACGAAATTAATGACCCGCAGCCTCATGGTTTGCGCGACTGATCGATGGTTTCCGTAAGGTCTCTTATGGCGGCGGCGATATCGCCCATTGATTCAGCGACGCTGCTTATCGATGCAGCAATTGCCCGGCCGGAGTCATTGACCGAGAAGGAGAGGTCCTCGATAGCGCCCTTGCCGTTCTCGGTTATGGAGGCGCCACCGAAACTCAAGAGCCGTAGCTCACGCGCCAGAGCGTAGATAGCGTCTGCCATCCCGTCTTGTTCGTGTTGTTGGTCGTTTTGCATTGTGTTCTCCGTGCAAAAAAAACAAAAAAAGTCCCGCACCCTGAGCAGACCTCGGGCGTTGATGCTGGCAGGCATACGACGAGTCTATCAGGGTCCGGGCAATTTTGGCAAATAAAATCCTTTTCCATGATGCCATCATATCACCCTAAACGGTCAAATCCATGACACAACAACAGCCCAAAATGCAGCCGTGGCAAGTGTTTCACGGGGCCAGAAAAGCAATGGGAGCGGCGACGGTGGCCCGCATCTTCAACCGGTCGATCCGGTCGGCGCACGACTGGGCCCAGGACCCAACCTGCACAGAGGTGCGCTGCAAGAGCCCCCTGGAGTTGCTCCATGCCCTCTTTGAGCGCATGGATGCCGTTGGTTATGGCTATGCCGCCAGGGCTGCGATCCGGTATCTGGAGACAGCCCTCGATCATGAGGTGGTGGTTGATGCCATCCCGACAGTCAAGGCCACTATGGAGCAAGAGGTTTTGGCCGACTATGCCGCAGTGGCTGCGCTGCAACGGGCCATTGAGGCCGAGGAGGCAATCGACACGGTGCATGAGCTCAAACATGCGGCAATGGATGAGATCGACCGCACCTTTGCCAAGTATAGCCAGCGCTATCTATAGTCGCCGTGGGCCTGCGCACCGTCACCCAGGGGCAGATCGTGGCCGCCATGCTGCGGCTCATCGCCGGTCAGCTGGTCAAGCTGGCCTCGACCCTGGAAGAGGAGCAGGCTGTCGGCAAGCAGAAGCCCACCAAGCGCCGCACCCCCGCAGAATACAAAGAGCATCTCAGGAGACTGACCCAATGAACAGGCACCGCCACGGCCTTACTGATCGTGAGATTGAGAGCATGCTGATCGAATCGTTTATCCCGGTCCTGTTCGTACTGATGCTGGTTGTAACCACCCTCCTCACCCTCGCCGGGATCGCGTGCGCCCCTGCTGCGCGTCCGGTCCTCGCCTCCACCTCCAACCCAATCTCCTTACACAGCCAAACAGCGGCCGCCAGCGAGCAAGCGGGGGAGCTGGCCGCTTATTACCGGGAGGTGTTCTGATGATCTCGCTTGTTTCCTGGTATGTGAGCTATGGGGGTTGGGTTTTTGCCCTTTACAATGCGCCCCCCGCACCCCCGTTAGAAGCCGTGCCGGCCAAACACAATAGGGCTTGTGGGCCGCAGAAAAGGATCGGGTCCTTCTGGGGGGCCAAGCAATCACGGGTACATCGGACCTCGGTAAACGCGCGCGGAGAATTTTTTAGTTTCGCCGGAAAAACGGAATAGATGGTAATATCGGGTGGTTATGTCTATGGCAACAGGTGGGGAGGCTGAGGTAATGACTAAGATGTCGGTAAAATGTCCTAGGTGCCAGGCGAAACTGGCGCATAAGGACGGTGTAACTACCAAAGGTAAGCAGCGGTACCGGTGCAGAATATGCGGGAAATCATACATTGCGGTCCGTGCCGGCATCAACCCGCTGGTTGCCGAGATCGCCGCGGCGCTGCTGATCGAAGGTATCCCGGTACCGACCATCACCAAGGTAATGAGTCCTCACTGCAGCCGCCGATGGATTTACAACCTCAAAGCATCGCTTGTGATCAATGCGACCAGGTGACGAGCAGATTGCTGAGATGCAAGAGCAGCTCGAGGCCATGCGTCAGGCCGAGAACATGCTTTTCTCTGATGATCAGCTTCAATCCAGCGCGATCGATACCGCCTTTATCCGCTCATGCCTCTACAACAACGAGCGCGGTGATGGCATCCTCTTCGCCAAGGTCCACCAAGGTAAGTTCGTCATGGTTAAGAACTGGGGGAAAAGCGGCACCTGGCTGCAATGGACCGGCCACCATTGGAAAATCGACAAAAAAGACGAGGCCCACAACGCGGTCGAGGCCGTGGCCCAGCTCTACCTGGGCGAATCTATCAAGATCAAAAAAGTCTGTGAAGACCCGAAAACCGACAAAGAAGAGCGCAAAAAGCTCGACCGCGAGCGCAATCTCTACCTTAAAAGGGTCAACAAACTCCGTTCCGTGGCCGGCGCCCGCAACTGCCTGGAGTGGGCCACCCGCATCGGGCCGCTATCCCTGGCCATCATCGGTGACGACATCGATCTCCACCCTTGGCTACTGCCATGCAGTAACGGGGTGATAGATCTCCGCACCGCCAAGTTCTCACCTGGCCGCCCCAGCGATTACCTCTTGCGCGCCATCCCGGTGGAGTGGCAAGGAATCGACCATCCCTGCCCGACCTACGACCGTTTTTTCGATGAGATCCACCTTGCCGACCAGGAGCTGATCGACTACCTCGATCGTCTCTTCGGTTACACCCTCACCGGCCTGACCACCAACCATTTCATCGGCGTTTTTCTCGGCGAGGGCCGCAACGGCAAGGGCACCCTGTTTGAGACCCTGCGCTACATCATGGGCGACCTCGCCTGGAATATCTCCCCCGAGTTGCTGATCGAACAGAAAAACATCCGCAGCAGCGCCGGTCCCTCTCCTGACCTTATCAGCCTCCAGGGCCGCCGCATGGTGATAGCCTCGGAGTGCGACGACAACCGCCGCATCTCCGGCCAACAGGTCAAGCGGCTCACCGGCGGCGATACCATCAACGCCCGGGCGCCGCACGATCGCGACGAGACCAACTTCGACGCCACCTGGAAGATCTTTTTTTACTCCAACTACATCCCCAAGGGCATGGCCTCGGGTTTCGCGCTGGCCGATCGCCTGGTCTACGTCCAGTATCCGCTCAAGTTTGTCGAAAATCCGGACCCGGATGATCCCACCCAGCGCCCACGAGATCCCGAGTTGCCGGCCAAGCTCAAGAGCGAGGCCGCAGGCATCCTAGCTCGCCTGGTGCGCGGATGCATCGCCTTCCAGGAGATGGGAGGCCTCCACCCTCCGGAGACCATCAAGGCCGCGGTGTCGCAGCTCCAGAAATCGGAGGACACTTTCCGCCAGTTCTTCGAGGAGATGGTCGAGCCGGTCCTGGATCCGCGCGACCCCAAGCAGCTGGACCAGGAGGCAAGGGTCGCCTTCAAGGATTTGTACGGCGCCTTTTCCACCTGGTACCACGACGAGGTCAGCGAGGTGGACAAGTACCGGCCCACCAAGAAAGCGGTCTCGGCCTGGCTCGAGAAGCACGGCTACGAGCGCCGCAAACCTTCAGGCGTTGCCACAGTTTACGGGATTAAACTCCTGATTGGCGGTGATTTATGATGACCTTTCGGAATTCTTTTGGACGGCTTTCCACGGGGGCGGACCATGATGAGAGTAAAGGCCAAAAAATCGTCATAAATCGTCATCATCGTTTGATATCGGATAGTTATAACCGATATGACGATTATTCCGCGCACACGTGTGTATTTTTACTACTCCTTTATTCTCTTTTCTCGCATGTATTTTATAAGATAATCGTAATATCTAATATAAGTATATGTAATTATTCAATGATGACGATTTATGACGATTCATGCCCCCTAAAATCGTCATGGAGATTGTAACCATGCACTCGCTTCTCGCTGGTCAGTCTTATCGCCGGGTCGGCAACAGTGGCAGCCGGGGTCCGGAGTGGCAGGGGCCGTGCCCGGTCTGCGGCGGTCGGGATAGGTTCCACCTCTGGCCGGAGCAGGGGGCTGGAACCTTCTGGTGCCGAATGTGCGAGAAGGGCGGCGACTTGGTCGAGTACTACCGCTGGAAAGACGGCCTCAGCTACCGCGATGCCTGCGCCCGGGCCGGGGTCGATGCCCGCACCTATGCGCCGCAGAGCGCCCCGACCGCGCGGGCTGTCGGCAGTGTCGCCAGCTTTGTGCCGCGGCAGGCGGATCCGGCCGCGCCGGTCTGGTCCGAGCATGCCGCCAAGTTCGCCGACTGGTGCCATGTCCAGCTGCTCAACACCCCGACCCAGTTGGCCTGGCTGGCGGCGCGCGGCATTGATGCCGGCCTGGTCGCCCGTTTCGGCCTGGGCTGGAATCCGGCCGACACCTGGCGGGCGCGGGAGGCTTTGGGCCTGCCGACCTTGCTCAACACCTCCACCGGCAAGCCGAAGAAACTGTGGCTGCCCCAGGGCCTGGTCATCCCGCAGTATATCGGCGGCACGGTCGCCCGCCTGCGGATCCGCCGACCCAACGGCGAGCCGAAATACTACGTGGTCCCAGGCTCGGGCCAGGAACCCTTTGTCACCGAGGAGAGCAACGCCTATGTGGTCGTGGAATCGGAGTTGGACGCGATATCCCTGGCTGGTGCGGCCTTGGGATTGGCGGGGGTTGTCGCTATGGGCAATTCAACGGCTAAACCGACTGCGGCCCTCTGGAAGCTCCTCCAGCGCGCGGTCCATGTCTCGGTGTCGCTCGACAGCGATGAGCCTAAAAAAAACCAACAGACGGGCAAAATGGAGGCCCCAGGGGCCTCCGCATCGCGCTGGTGGCTGGCCAATGTGCCCACCGCTGAGCGGGTGCCGGTAATCGGCGGCAAGGATCCTGGCGAGGCGTATAAAGCCGGGGTCGACCTCCGCGCCTGGGTGTTGGCTGGTCTGCCTCCCCGGTTCCACCTCAAGGAGCGGATGGCGCGTGGTGCGGAGCCGCCAGCCGAGACATCCGTTCCCAAATCCGCGCCGCTCGTCTCGGAAAAGCCGGAAATCGTCTCACCCCAGGCCTCAAACGATGTCGAAAAACAAGAACCCGACGTCAATCACCGCATCATCACCCTGATCGATGGCCGGGAAATCAACATCACCGACAGCCGCGCTCTGTGGGATGAGCTCACCGCCGCCGGCGAAATCGTGTTCAGCGAGCAGGAGCTGTTCCGCCTCCAGGCCGCCTGCGCGGGCATGACTCCGGATGAAAGCGCCGCCGCAGCCATGCAGGTGGTGGATATGAAAGAAATATTTCAGGGCGCCTATGTGCGGCGGGGAGAGGTAACCGCTTGATGCAGATCACCCACAAAAAACCCGCCACCCTCATCGAGCAGGCCTCGCCCTGCTCTACCGCCGGCGTGGCTCCGGATGATGAGCAGCCAGATGAAAACCAGGAAGATATCTTCGCCACCCGCCTCGATGCCTGGCAGTATCTCCAGGACTCGGGCTGGCAGATCGGGCGCTCGCAGTTTTACCAGCACTGCAAGGAAGGGCGGCTGCTGCGGGACCGCAAAACCGGCAAGTATCTGCAGGCCGCGGTCGATAAATACGCGGCGCTCCACTGCCGCCTGGCCGAGACCGGGGAGAAGGTCGATGGCAAGCTCAGCCGGATGGCCGAGGACAAGGCCACCACCGAACTGCAACGGGAAAAGGTCCGCCTGGAGCGGGAGCAGCACGAACTGGCGGTGCGCAAGGGCGAGTATGTCCAGCGCGATGAGGTCGAGTTGATGATTATCGGCCGGGCGGTCGCCATGCTCGCCCATCTCAAGGCCATGACCCAGATGCGGAGCGGCGACTGGATCGAGCTGGTGGAGGGCAAGCAGGAACGGGCCCAGGAGTTGATCATCGCCATTAACAACTCCATCGAGGAGCACCTCGTCGCCTTTGCCCGTGATGTCGAGTTCGATGTCATCCTCGAGCGCAACGGGTCGAGGGGCGAGAGGGAAGAATCATGAACAACGCGGCCGCCAAACAGCGGGATCCGGAAGGCAGCGAGGGAATAGTTTCCCTGGAGACCTGCGCTGCCGATCGGCAACACACCAGCGAGGGGATAGGGATCTCGTATAATAAAATCATCACTATCACTGATAGTGAAATCGCTAAAAATAATCGATTGGCGCTGTTGGCGGATATCTATAGCCGGCGTTCAGCTATGAAAAAAACACGGGAAACGGAGGACACAATGGCAAAAGGAAAAACAGCGAGTTGCGATGGTTGCGGGCGGGACAAGCTCAATCTCTCCAGCTGTAGCGGTGATGTGGTCTGCAGTAGTTGCGCCGCCATGTACGGGGCAATCAATAACCGCCTGCCAACCCTGGCGGCGGCGATCAAGCGCCTGGGTAAGGCGGATGAATTAGCGGGTCTGCTTGGCAGTAAAGCTGCCGTTGAGGTCGACACAGCTGCGATGATCAAGGCTGTGGAGACGGCTGAGCGGGAGAGAGACCGCTACCAGACCTTAGCGGATGGCAGGCTGATGTTGCTAGAGGAGATCGCCGAGGCGGTTGGGTATGCCTTCGATGATCGATGGGACGGATTGGTTGAAGCGGTGGCCAACCTGGAATCCGACCGTAACAGGTTGCTGTTGGAATGCCCGCCAAGGAATCTCACCATGGCCCTTGGCCTGCCGGAAGATGCGCTCTGGTCAGTGGTGGAGTATGCCGCCATCCAAACCGCCGCCCTGCTCGAGTATTACCAGGTCGCAAGCGTGGTGCAGGCGGTGGAAAGGTCTGGCCAACCTCAGGAGCAAGACTGGCTGCTTCGTCTGCGCGATCTCCTCGGTATGCCGGTGAGCCGACCGGGAGAGTTGGTTGATGCGGTGGTTTCAAAAATTGAGGAAGGGGACGTGGCTATAAGCCAGCTCGAAGCCATCCGCCAATCATCCGTCGTTACCGATCCTAGCTCCGACCTGGTGGCCGATGTTTTGAATAAGATAGCTTCCCGAGACCGGCTCCTGGAAATGTGCGAACGCTTCGCAGCCGAGAAAAATATCCTCGCCGACCGTGTCTCAGAACTGGAAACCGCGCAAGCAGTCCATGAGCAGGTACTGGAGCAGATCGGCGAGGTTGTCCACTGCGAGGGCTGCCACCCCGGAGAGCTGCCGTCCCGCGTTGCCTCCGCCCTGGTCGGCGGACCGCTGCTCCCGCAACCTACCTCCGTCACTCATCCTTGCCCCCTCGACAGCCACCTCCTCGACCTGGTGCTCGAGTTTCCTGGAATCCCCCTGGATCGGATCGCGTTGATTCGGGAGGCGGTGTGATGGAAACAGTCAGCCTCAAAAACGAAGTTTACTCCAGGTTTCCGCTCCATCCCCAAGCTCTGCGGGGCAAACTGGTGTTTGGAAATATCGAGCAGATCAAGGCGTTGCGCAAGTATGAACAACAGATAGCCGAGTTTGATGATCCTGAGATGCGGGAGTGGATCGTTGACATATCGGTTTCATACGATGAGCGGGTGCGCGTGTTTGCCATATCAGAAGAGGAGGCGGTCGAGAAAGCGTCGCGCGAGTTTGAATATGACGCCTTAGATGTCGATTACAATGCAAACGTCGCGACAAGAAAAAGTGGAACCATGATCCTGGGGGCGGGGTGATGGCCGGCGCCCACGAAACACCCCACCTCTGCGCAAGCTGCGGTTGCGAGATAGACGACGCCTCGTTCGGGCTCTGTGCCCGCTGCGAGGAAAAAATACAGGACGCGGACACGGCCTGGAAACAAACAACAAACCAAAAAGAGGAAAACCATGCACGCCGATGAGTTTAACGAGATCGCCGAGGCCAGGATCGCCCATTGCCGCTCTATCCTGATCGTCAAGGGAAAGGAATACAGCCGGGATGGCGACCGCCTCCACAATTTTAAAACAGCCGCCGCCATCGATGGCGAGACCCCGGAGCAAGCACTGTGGGGCATGGCCAAAAAACACGTGGTCAGTGTCCGCGATATGGTCAATGATATCGAGCGCGGCATCGTGCCCAGCCGCAAGATGCTGGACGAAAAGATAACCGATTGGATCAATTACGGCCTGCTCCTGGAGGGCCTGGTTGAAGAGAGGCGACGAGCACTCGCACCGCCGCAGGAGGTTGAGGCGGCCGCTGTTTCTTGCGACAGAGCGCACTTGCCCTCCGAAGCGCTCGTTAACCTCTGCTGCCGTCAAAACATACCAACCGGGCGCACCAGTGTTTAAGCTCGCCCTGCCCGTGGATGGATGCCGCACTGGTCGGCTGGGTCAGTTGCCGGTGGACGCTGACTACATGGCCGACGTCAAGGCCCGCGCCCGGATGCTGGCCAGGGCCTGCCGTCTGACCGATGGCGAACCGCCTCCACAGCCTGAGCAAGCTGAAGCACCGGTGGCAGCAAATGTTAACAAAAAAGAAGATCAGGAGTAGATATGAGCTATCGGGTGTTTTTTTCGTTTTCAACCGGGTTGTCTGGTCCCATCACAGCCCCTAAAGGAACGATCGAGCGCATAATGGATCATGTTGCCTCGGTCGAGTCGACCCTCGGCATAGAGAAAACGCAATATAAAGACAATCCGCCGCGATGGAAAAGCACTCTGCCCAAAGACGGTGTGGACAATAAAACTTTTTGCGTCGTCGCCGAGGACCATAACGATTTTGTCCGCGAATTATACGATTCCTTTGCATCATGGTACGAAAAACCGTCGACCGATGGCGAAGTAATTACCCCTGAAGACGCCAAAAAATTCTGGCACGGCTTGCAGCTGATCACGGTTCCGCCAGAGCTCTGGACCCGTGAGTATTATGTGGCCAGGATGGAATCCTTGTATGAGGTTATGCGGGGAAGAGAAAGCGAAGGGGTCTCTTTTAACGAAAAGCCGCTGAGCCAGAGACAGGCTGCTCAGGTAATCAACCTGTTTAGTTTCTACCTGGATGTTCACGATTGCCGGCTGGACGTGCCCAAGGGGACCGATTATCTCGCGTCATCCTACGATGGCGGCTATGTGTGGTGTGATAAATGCGGGGCGGTCACGGCAGAACACGCGGATGCCTGCAAAAAACGTGGCTGCCCGGCGAGGGAGGATTGATGATCCAGCAAACCCTCCACCCTTTTCTCCGCGGACTCATGGGAAACCCGACAATCACCCCTCGCCAAGTTGGGTTTCGTGTCTCAACCCAACCTACGGAAATTAATAACTTAAAGGCCTTGATAGGCTCGGAGAGTAGCGATGAAAAATGAAATTCTGCTTGAACTTGCAAATAGATGGATGAGAGACGCAGACCCATCCGAAAAAGTAGAGGACGGGTCTGATGCGGCAAAAATAGGAAACGCGGTGGCTCAAGGGCATCGCGAATGCAAAAGGGAATGCGCGGATACCTTGAGATTGCTGGTTAATGTATTGGGTTAATAACAGAATAACACCCCCATGACCATCCCCCCAACCGACCTCAGCGGCAAAACCCCAAGCGTGCGGATCCGCGCCGACATCCCCTGGTTGCCGGAGCGGTTCCGCAACCGGGGGTCGCGGATCCACATCCGCTTCCGTCCTACCGCGGGCGAGCGCCACATCTACCGCAAGAAAAAACGGGGCTTGCCGTCGGTCTGGGCCGCGAAATACCGCAAGACCACCTACGGGCCGCTCAAGGACAGCTACTACGACCCGGACTTCATGCCGCACATGAACGGCATCATCGACACCTTCATTTTTCCATCGGTCCGGGAGCTGACCAACATCAAGGCCCCTCAGACCGGCGGCTCGGCGGGCATGGAAACCGCGATCGGCTACCTCAGCGACAACGACCCGGCCGACACCCTGATCGTCTATCCGGACCGCGACACCGCCTCCAAGCGCTGCAAGGATTACCTCCAGCCAATGTACAAGACCTCGCCGCGCCTCCGTCGCCTGATGACCGGCATGGATGACGACATGGCCTCCCTGCGAATAAAGCTCAAGACCATGCTCATTTACATGGCCTGGGCCGGCTCGGTCACCAGCATCGGTAACGTCTCGGCCAAATACCTGATTGTCGATGAGTTGGACAAATGCCCGGACCAGCCCTCCAAGAAGGAGGCCGGGTTCGAGGACCTGGTCGGCGAGCGCACCATCAGTTTCGACAAATTCGGCAGCAAGAAATGGTGGAATTCGACCCCCACCGAGGCGCCGTCCAAGATCGCCAATAAGCTCCGCGAGATGGACGTGATTTTCGACTACCACGCCGCCTGCCCGGACTGCCACACCCTGCAACTGATGGAATTCGACCGCATCGATTTCAATGGCTGCCGCGACCCCAAACAGATGCTCAAGGAGAACCTGGCCCGCTACGCCTGCGTGGCCTGCGGCAGCCTTTGGGATGACCGCAAACGGGACCAGGCGGTCCGGGCCGGGAAGCATTTCGCCCGGGACGACGGCCGCGAGCGTACCGTCTATCTCCGAGAGGTGCGCCCGGAAAAGGTGGGGTTTGTCTCACCAGCCTGGATCTCGCCGCTCAACTCGCTGTCCAAGTGCGCCGCCGCCTTCCTCAGGGGACTCAAGGGCAAGAAGGCCCTCAACTATTTCACCACCCAGATCAAGGCCGAGGAGTTCATCCATTACGAAAAACAGCGGGCCGAGGACGTACTCCTCAAACTCAAGGACGACCGCCCCGAGGGCCTGGTCCCCTCCGGCGGCGTAGTGGCCGCCCTGGTCTGCGGGTCGGATACCCAGGACAACGGCCATTACTACTGGATTGACGCAGTTGGCTGGGGCCTGGAGCAGGAGCGATGGCGGATCCGCGCCGGCTTTGTAGAGACCGAGGCCGCCCTGGAGTTGGACGTGTTCGGCACCGAGTACAAGGATGTGGCCGGCAACGTCTACCCGGTGCAGCTGATGGTCAAGGATGCCATGGGCCACCGCACCACCCAGGTCTACAACATGTGCCTACGCTGGCCGGGCCGGGTGGTGCCCTACAAGGGGGCCACCGGCCGGCGGCCGAACCCCTACACCATCACCAAGATCGACCGCTATCCGGGGACCAATGTGCCTATCCCCGGCGGCGTCACCCTCTACACCTGCGATAGCCACCATTTCAAGGATAAAGTCGCCGCCAAACTGGCGGTCGCTGCTGGAGCTACCGGCGGCTGGCATTTTGATCAGGGAATGACCGAAGAGCAGGCCACCCACCTCTGCGCAGAGTACCGCGACGAGCGCCACCTCTGGCAGTGCCCGAAAAACAAGCCCAACCACTACTGGGACAGCGGCGTGCTCTCGATCATCGCCTCCGACCTGTTGCAGCTCAAGTTCCGGCAGAAACCGGAGCCGCCCCCGGCTCCAACCCCGAAAAAAGAAACCGCCAACCCCTACACCGGGGGCCGGCAGATGTTTGGGAGGTGAAATGGGTATGAATCTTTTAGAATTGAAAAGAGCGGTTGATGACGCTGTTGAGGCCGCAACTGAATATGGAGAGCCACTTGAAAATATATCGGTTTCGTTACAGATTGATGGCCCGACTGACGAGTCAATTTACAGCGAAGAAGAGGTTGAGTTGCATTATGACAACGATGTACAGGCGAGTGGTTGTGTCTTGACCGCATTTGTTGATACTCCAGTAGGCGGAACTTTGCAGTGGATTCTTGTTGAAGAAACAGACTCTCCCCACGGGGTCCCAGTTTTTCTATGGAGCGAAGAATGGATTGATGATGATTTCAACCCCACAGGAATTAGAGAAGGACATTTTGTAGAGGGGGATGGGTATACCTCTTGCGGATGGGACCCTTGCCAAGATGTTTTCACTACCGAGGAAAGATCTACGCCTACCATGTGGTCGTTTAAGATTAAACCGGAAAACTAACGGATGTTTTTGAGGTGATACGTGGTCACTAATAATCAGCGAAAATTCATCATGTTTATGTTGAAAATGAAACTCTGGAAACTTTGCGTCAGCATGCGACTGGTGCAAGTCGTGCCGTGTAAGGGAACCACCTGGCTATTAAATTGGATTCGTCGGCGGCAAAAGGTTGATGGTCTGCACCATGCACCATGTTGTCCGGCGAACCATTACCACAAAATGCGGCTGGTATTTCAGCGATGTACTTGCGGGGCAACTATTAAAGAGTCGTAGGGCAAATGAAACCATATTTTTTGCCGCTCAAAAAAGAATATTATCTCAAGTTTAAAGAAGGAACGCAAAATTGCGAGATAAGGCCGGCCGGTCACCACGGATGGAATGAAAAAAATATTTATGCGGGCCGCCAGCTTAAGCTCTCCTGCGGGTATGGAAATAACGACAGGCACTGCAGATATATAAGGACCGTAATAGTGGGCTCCTCCGATTTTGCTTTTATGGGTGTGCCTCAATGGCATATTGACGCAGTTGAATCGATTTATGGAAAGCGCGATCGATGGTTGGTTGCGTATGTTTAAGGAGGGGTGGAATGGACTTTGACATCTCCAGAAAGGGAACCGGTACCGCCGAGTGGGCCGAGGTCACGGAAAACATCTGCCGGGGTTGCCGGAACGATTGCCTCTATTGCTACGCCGCCAACAGCGCCAATCGGTTCAATTTGCGGAAACGCGAACAATGGGCAACCGAGGAGCTGACCAAGCGCGCTGAAATAACTTCATACCCTGCCCGCAATGGGGTGGTGATGTTCCCGAGCAGCCATGATATTTCGCCGTATAACCTGGAGGCATACATTCGGGTGGCAAAGTTGATCCTCGAAAGGGGAAATCGGCTGTTGATTGTCAGTAAGCCCCGGCTCGAGTGCGTTGCTGCGATGATCCCGGCTTTCTCCGGTTTCGAAGATCAGATTCTCTTCCGCTTCACGATTGGCAGTATGGACAAAAATACTTTGAAATTTTGGGAGCCCGGAGCACCGGGGCCGATGGAAAGGCTCGAGTGTCTTGAACGCACCTTTCTCTCCGGATTCAACACCTCGGTTTCGATCGAGCCCATAGTCGGCGGCATCATCGACGCGATCGCAGTTGTCGAAATGGTAAGGATATTCGTGTCGGAAACCATCTGGATCGGAAAAATGAATAAGGTCCGGATCAGGGTGGACAGGGCGCACGCCGAAGCGGTCAGGGAAATTGAACTGCTACAGGGCGACAATGAGATTATGGCTCTGTATCGCCACTATAAAAACGACCCCATTGTTCGCTGGAAAGACAGCATTAAGGAAGTGGTATCGAGAATGGAGGCGCGATGAGCAGCCAAGCCGTGACCGTCTACCTGGTGGAGATGATCGCCAGGGCCGAGGCAGGGGTCGATTACCGGCCCCGCACCGGGGCGCTCTGCCCGGCCTGCGGCCACGCCGCCAAGATTGTCGTCACTCGCCCCTGGGTGGCCGACACCCGGATCCGTTTCCACAAGTGCCGCCACCCCGGCTGCATCCTGGCCAGTACTGGAACATCAATTAAAAGCGTTGAGGTGGAAAAATGAACCCATTGACCTGGCTGAAAAAAGCGATCGAGTACATCAAGCAGCGCTACCGCGCCCGCCGCTGCGCTTCTGGCCGGAATCTGTGGCGGGAATATACGGTCAGATCGAAGAAATTTGTTTTTTATCTCAGAGAGTGCCGGTGGTGCGATGTCTTGGAACGCCAGAATGCCGGGCCCATGGGCGATAAAAAATGGTATCCGATCAACACCCCGTTAAAATACCATTGGGAGCAGGAGGAGTTTGACAAGGCGCTGTAGGGGGAATGTTATTTCGACCGCAGGGAGAAATCTCTTCGCGGTCCGGACAATCCAGAGATCTCTCCCTGCGGTTCGAGATGACAAAAAACACCTTGTCAAGCTTTTCCAAAACCCGCACCTTTTGCACGACCCAAACGGTTTTTTCCCCGTTTTTTCGATTTCCTTATAAAATAGCAACATCCGTGCCAGTGCAACAAGTCGGGTACTACCGGTAGTATTGTACTACTGGTAGTACCGACCCCCTTTTTTTCCTCATTTTTTTCGCATATTTTCCTTGCAACAAGATTAACCCATGTTGCGAGGGACCATGTCACAGCTCACCGACTGCCAGGAACGATTGGGGCTCTACCGCGCCGCCGAACGGACCATCCTCGAGGGCAACCAGTCCTACACCATCGGCACCACCCAGTTTACCAGGGCCAACCTTGGCCAGATCCAAGCCGAGATCCGCAACCTCGAGCAGCAGATCGCCCAGCTGTCCAACTCCGGGCGCCTCAGCCATAGCCAGGCCATCTTCGGGGGCCGCCGCTGATGGGGACTCTCGGGCAAAAGCTCTTCGACGCGGTCACCGCCCTCGGTGCCGGGCTCCTTTCGCCCTTTTCTCCTGGCCGGGCTTTCCGCTATCGCCACGGCCGCGACGCCTACCGCTCATACGTGGCCGGCGAGACCTCCGGACCCAACCAGAACTTCCGTCCCCGCACCCGCAGCGCCGATGCCGAGATCAAGCGCGGCATCAAATTCATCGTCGCCCGCTGCCGGGACCAGGCCCAGAACAACCCCTCGATCCGGGGCGCTATCCGCCGGATCACCAACAACGTCATCCGCCGGGGGATCAAGCCCCAGTTCCAGTTCCGCGACGCCCGCGGCAAGATGGACAGCGCCACCAATATCGCCTGGGAGCGGCTGTTCGCTCGCTGGGCCCGCTACTCCGACCTCACCGGCAAGCTCAGTTACTGGCGGCAGCAGCGCCTCGGCCTCTCGCAGATGTGGAGCGACGGCGAGTTTTTCATCCATCGCAGCTTCGACACCAGCATTCCGGGCGTGGTGCCCCTGCGCCTCGAGCTGATCGAGCGCGATCACCTCGACCTCACCGTCGACGGCATCCAGGCCAACGGCAACCTCGCCCGCCAGGGCAAGGAATTCAACGAGCGCGGCCAGTGCGTCGCCTATCACCTCTATCGCAATCACCCCGGCGACTATCAGGCAGGCATTGCCGGTCAGCGCTCGGTCCGCTATGAGGCCGCCGACATCATCGATGTCTACGATCGGGAGCGGATCAGCCAGACCATGGGCGTTTCCTGGCTGGTTGCGGTGGTGATGGAGAGTTTCAACCTCGAGGAGTTCCGCGATTATGTCAAGATCGCCGCCAAGCTCGAGACCGCCTTTGCCCTGTTTATAAAATCCATGGGTCCGGATCTCGGCCACCCCGGCATCGGTCTCCAGCAGGTGCCCGGCCAGGCCGGGGCCTCCGAGTGGCCGACCACCTGGCAGGACATGCCCGATTATATCGAGCCGGGCCGCATCCAGAGCCTGCCCTTTGGAACCGAGATTGTCAGCCCAGGCCGCTCCACCCCCGGTACTCAGTACGAGCCCTTTGTCAAGGAATCGCGCCGCACTCAGAGCGCCGGCCTGGGCATGAGCTACGAGGCCTATGCCAACGATCACTCGGACGCCTCCTATAGCTCGACCCGCTCAGGATCGCTCGAGGAGCGGCTCAGCTACGGCGGCATGCAATTGTTCATCAACGAGGAGATGAACGACCGGGTCTGCGCCTGGTTTGTCGAGGCCGCCTGGATGGCCGGGCTCAATCCCCAGCCCATGCCCGACTTCCGCTTCAACCCCTGGCCCTATCTCGAGGCGGTCAGCCAGCAGGATCCGGGCTGGACCTGGGTCGATCCGCTCAAGGACGGCCAGGCCTCCAAGCTCAAGGTCGAGAACGTGTTGAGCACCCGCCGCCGCGAGGCCGCCGCCCAGGGCGCCGACTTTGACGAGCTGCTGGAAGAATCGATGGAGGAAGAAGCCCTCCTCACCCCGCTCTATGAGCAGCGGGCCAAGAATCAAAAAATTCTGATGAGTATTGAGCAAGGAGACCCCGGCAATGCCGCACCGTAACAACATCCGCCAGATCCGCGCTGCCATCCGCGCCGAGTTCGCCCAGGCCGGGATCACCACCGGCATCTCGATCCGCACCGCCACCTGTCGGGCCGCCGTTACCGCCGACGCCATCCGCTGGACTCTGACCACCGAGCAGCCGGCCACGGTCTTTGATTGGGACCGCTGGGACTTTGTCGATGAGGTCCTGCTTCTGGACGGCATGACCGTGCCCGCGATTAAGCAGGTGCCCCTGCTCGACTCGCACAGCCGGGGCAGCGTCGACGATGTTCTCGGCTCGGTCAATGATTTCCAGGTCGCCAAGGCCGGAGGCTTCATCGCCCTGGACGGGGCGGTCAGTTTCGCGGCCGATGAGAAAAGCCAGCGCACCCAGCAGAAGGTACTTGACCAGCACATCACCGACGGCAGCGTCGGCTATCGGGTCACCCGATCGGTGTGGATCCCGGAGGGGACCGAGGCGGCGATCAAGGGCCGGACCTTTTCCGGGCCGCTCAAGGTCAGCTATGAATCCGAGTTACGCGAGTTTTCGATCACGCCAATCGGCGCGGACACCCTGGCCAAGGTGCGTGGTTTGTGCGCGGGCCTGGTGGGCCGTTTGGCATAATCCCGGCATCGTGCCGGCAACATCAACGGGAGAGGTATAATGCATCCCAAATTACGAGCTTTTTTACTGGCAAATGGACTCCGCGCCGACGCAACGGAAACAGAGGCGTGGGAATTTCACAAACAACTGCAGGCCGACAATATCATGTACAACGGCCCGGAGCGGTCCGAGCAGGATCAGCAGGGCCAGCGAGCCGATGGGCAAGTTCCGGCGACCCAGGTAGTTGCAACGACTCCTGTCCAGACGGTTGTCGACCAGGCCGCCATCGACCGCGCCATTGCCGCCGATCGCCAGCGCTCCGCCGACATCGAGGATGTCTGCACCCGTGCGGGCATGGACGCCAAGGCCATCAGCGGCCTGGTTCTCTCCGGGGCCACGGTCGACGCGGCCCGCACCGCCGCCTTCAACCACCTGACCGCCAACTCGCCTCCCCTGGGAGCGGGTGCCGGTCAACGGCTGCAGGTAGGAGCAGAATCCCGCGACAAGCTCCGGGCCGCCGTCACCGATGGCCTGTTGCTTCGAGTTGGCCAGCGGTTAACAAAACCCGCCGAAGGAGCCCGTGAATTTAGGGGCAGAACGTTGGTTGAGATCGTGCGAGAGACAATGATTGCCGCCGGAGTCAACGTGCGCGGGCTCTCTAACCGGGAAATGTTGTCCCGCGCCCTGGGGTCTGTTTCGCAATCCGACCTTCCCAACATCTTCGCCGCCGTCGTCAATAAAGTGTTGCTCAACGCGTATGCCGAGTGGCCTCAAACCTGGAGACCGTTTGTCGCTATTGGCGGCGCCAACGACTTCCGCGATATGCATGCCCTCCGGCTTTCCGGGGCTCCTGACCTCAAAGGAATGAATGAAAACGGCGAGTATCAGACCGCCGAGTTTTCGGACGCAGGGGAAAAGTACCGCGTGATCCGCAAAGGAATCAAGGTGCCCTATACCTTTGAGATGATCATCAACGATGATACGCGCGCCTTGACCCGCACGCCCACTTTGTTCGGAGCAGCCGCAAAGCGGATGGAAGGCGACGCGGTTTACTCGTTGATCACCAGTAATGGCAACATGAGTGACGGCAAGGCTGTGTTCCACGCCGATCACAATAACCTCGGGACGGCGGCCGCTTTAGCTGCGGAAACCCTCGATACTGGGCGGAGCGCCATGCGGATGCAAACCGGCATGGCCGGAGAGGCTATCGACGCCGAACCTGCTTTTCTTTTGACGCCGGTGGCCCTGGAGACAAAGTCGGATATTTTGCTCCGTTCCGCCGCTTATCCGGTGGCCAACTTTTCCGAAGGGGTCAAGAATCCAACCTGGATGGGGAAACTGACACCCATCGCCGATCCTCATTTGGATCGGTCCAGCCTCACCGCCTGGTACCTACTTTGTCACCCCAACATGGTGCCGTTTATCGAGGCATCTTGGTTGGAGGGCGACGAGCAACCCTTTGTCGATGAGCAGATGGATTTCAACAGTGACGGCATAATTTATAAGGTCCGCCATTGTTTCGGCGCCGGCCTGGTTGATTGGGTCGGCGCTTATAAAAATCCCGGAGAGTAAATAATAAAAAATTCCGGATAACCGGATAAAAAAGGCCGCGTAGGGGCGGGCCTCGCACCCGCCCCGGCCAAACGGAGGAACCACCATGGCAAAAGGACACATCCAACCGGGCAATGTCATGCCCTACACCAACGCCACCGGTAGCGCCATCGCCGCCGGAACGGTCGTTGAATTCGCGGGGATGATCGGCATCGCTCTGGGCGACATCGCCAACACCGCCACCGGCAATCTTGCCATCACCGAGGTTTGGGAAATCGCCAAGGACGCTACCGTGGCCATTGCCCAGGGCGACCAGCTGTACTGGGACGCCACCTCCAACAGCGTCGACAAAACCAACACCAACATCCCCTGCGGCAAGGCCTTCGCGGCAGCGGCCGAAGCGGCGACCACGGTGCAGGTATTGCTCAACGCCTGATAACCTCAACGCGCACCAAAGGAATTATTTATGCCTAGAAACGTAGAATACAAATTTGATTTAGACCAGCCCGTTGTCACCCCTTTTGGTGATGATGGGATGATTACCATGCTGGGCTTTGACGATGGAGGACCGACCTATTTTGTTAGAACAAAAGAAAATCCTGGTTGGTTTAAGGAAAAACATTTGGTTGCAAAATAACCATTATGGCCACCATCCACCAACAACACCTGGCCGACGTCGCCGCCATCCTCGCCGATCCCAACGGACCGGCCGAGGATGTGACCATCGGCACGGTTACCCTCCGCGTCATCCGGGATCTCCCTGCTCTGCTCCCGGCGGACGCGGAAGGGTTGCTGGTCGAGCGCCAGGTGCTGTATCTGCTCCGCGCCGATCTGGGGTTTTCCCCGGTCCCCGGCCAGGAGCTGCTGGTGGACGGCAGCAGGTGGATGGTCGAGACCTGCCCGCCGGGCGAGGTCACTGTCCTCAACTTGATGCGGTACCGGACATGATCTCGATCAAGGTCGATCAGCAGGCACTTGGCCAACTGCTTGGCAAGCTGGAGAACCTGCCCAAGGGACTGGCCACGGCCACCAGCCGGGCAGGCAACAAAACCCTGACCGCCACCAGGGCCGAAATGGTGCGCCTGATCCGGACCCGTTATGCCATCAAGGCGGGCGATGTCCGCAAGGCCCTGGTGCTGCGCAAGATGTATCCCGCCCAGTTGGAGGGCAGTATCAAGGGGGAGAGTTCGCCCGGCGTGCCCCTGCTCACCTTTGCCAGAACCAAGGCCCTGCCCTCCACCAAAAGGACCAAGGCCGGCGGCTACACCCCCAAGGTGGGCATCCCGGTGCTGGTCCGCAAGGACAAGGGCCGCCGCACCGTGCGCGGCGCGTTTACCGCCAAGATGCAGAGCGGTCACAAGGGGGTTTTTGTCCGGGGTTCGCGCTGGAAGGCCGGCCGCAAAACCACCAAATCCAACCTGGGTCAGCGGGAGATTGTCGAGCTGTACGGACCGACCCCGGTCAAGCTGCTCGAGGCCTCGGCCAATGCCGGTCACATCGAGCAGTTTGCCCAGGACTCACTGGACAAAAACATGCAACATGAGGCGGAATTCTACCTCCGCCAGCAAGGACTGCTATGAATACGCTTGTTGCCGCCGTTGCCGCCCGCTGCACTGCTCTGGTGGCCAGCCAGTTTTTTGACGACCCCAACACCGAAGGCGTCGGCGTGCCAATCACGGTCCATGCCCATGCCCTGCCGGTGGTCGACACCCCTGACGACCGGGCCGAACAGAGCCCCTATGTGGTGGTCCGGCTGGTTGGGATCGAGGAGTCGGCCGGGAAATATACCTCGATAGTCCGCATCATCGGTGAGATCTACACCGCCGATGGCGTCGCCGAGGGCATGGCCGATCTGCTCCGCCTGGTCGATTGCCTCCGCCCCCTGGTGGAGCGCGGTCCCGGCAACATTGCAGGTTATAAACTCATCCCGCCGATTGTCTGGCAACTCGGCGACCGGGAGACGGGCAATCAGCCCCATCCCTTCTATCAATTTCAAGCCGACCTCCGCTTCGCCGGGGTCTGAGAGGTATCCCCCATGAGTTTATCAGTTTCTTCGTTCACAGGTACAATTTTTGGCCGTGAGGTCGATGCGGTCGGTGCCCCTTTAGCCGGATCGTTTTGGATGGATATCGGCGAGGTCTACCCCTTGGAGACGCAGGTCGTCTCCAAGGAGGTAAAGGTTAAAAGCCGCAAAGTCGCCACTGCTGGGCAGATCATCGGGGCCAAGGCCGATATCGATGACATCACCGGGAGTATGACCCTCCGCCAGTGGAATGCTTTCAATCTGGCCCGTTTTTTTTCCGGCACCGAAAGTTTATTGACCGGAGCTGGCGGCACCATGTCTCCCACCGAATTCACCGCCCCAGCTCCTGGGAAATGGATAGAGCTTGGGCATCAGGATTTCACCTCCCTGACCGTCACCTCCAGCCCGGCCGGAACCACCTATGTTTTAGGCATAGATTACGAATACAACGCCACCCTCGGTCTATTTACCACTGTCGCCGACGGAGATCTGGATGCCGGAACCGTTGCGGTGTTGATCGGTGGTGCCTATGCAGCGCAACGCGATTACCGCATCGAGATCGGAACCAGGGCGCAAACCAGGATGGCGATCAAGGGAGAACTGTACAACGAATTTTCAGGCATCAAACATAAACTCGAATACGATTGCGTCCTCCTCACTGCCGCTAACGCCGTCAACCTGGTCAGCGAAGATGGCAGTGAAGGCGAACATCTGCAGTTTACCAACACCTACATCACCATCCCCGGAAAAACCAGTCCGGGCCGGATCGACGGCGTCCCGATGTAATGGGGTACGATCCGTAACTGATTATTCAATATGCAAGGGGCGGGAGACCGCCCCTTTATTTAAAGGGAAATTATGAATTGTGTCACAGTGAAACATAAGGGCTTAGATCTCGTGGTCCGCGAACTGACAGTTGGCGAGCTGGAAGCTGTCCTTGCAGACGATGAGGTGACCACCTTTGACCGGGTGTTTGATGGGTCAATGGTGACCGAAAATATGGTGCGGATCTGCACAGGCCTTGGTGCCTCAGAGGTGCAGCAAACACATCCATCTGAGCTGCGGCCTGTGGTTGAGGCAATCAAGGAGGTAAACACCGATTTTTTGTCCGGAATGGCCAGCATCATGGCCAGAAGGGTAAAATAACCGGCAATCTCGATCCTCGGGCGCTGCTCTGTCGGCAAGTGTGCGAGTGCGTGGCGTTTGGCCATAGAGATGTGTGGCGGTGGCCTGTAAGTCGTTTTTTCATGGTCCGGAGTGAGCTGGTGAAACTGTATGGGAAATAAGAGCAAAAGCAAAATCGAGATAGTCCTTTCTGCGCAGGACACCCAGTTGTCAGCGGCCCTTAAGCGCTCCAGGAATGGTTTGAAAGATTTTGGCGATTCTGCGGTTAAGGAGGCAGCGAGATCGAAATCGGCTTTTGCAGGCCTTTCCTCTATGAAATTAGCCATCGGTGGAATCATTGGCGGCGCGGCTGCAATCTATGCCAACCAGGTGCGGCAGATCGCCGACGAATACACCAATCTCAATTCACGGCTCAAGCTCGTCACGGATGGAGAGCAGGATCTGGCCGTGGTCCGGAGCGGACTTTACAAGATCAGTCAGGAGACTGGGACTGCCTACGCTGGCAATGCAGATGCCTATACCAAATTAGCCAGATCGATCAATGATCTTGGGGGCGAATCAGAAGAAACGTTAGAAATCACTGAACTGCTCAATAAGTCACTGATTATTAATGGTTCAAGCACTGAGATGGCGTCGAGTTTTATGCTCCAATTTGCTCAGGCAATGGGTTCCGGAGTGCTCCAGGGTGATGAATTTCGCGCAATGTTGGAAAGCAACGGCTTTTTTGCCGCTGAACTTTCCAAGGCATTAGGCACCAATATCGCTGGGCTGCGGGAGATGTCATCAAATGGCGAGCTGACCGCTGAAAGGTTAAGGTCTGCCTTCCCTAAAATGACCAAAACAGTAACTGAGGAATTCAGCAAAATTTCACCGACTGTTGAGCGAGCTATGATCATGCTCGAGAACAGCTTTAAGAGGATTGTGGATGAATCCAATCAGGCCGGGGATGGAACAGGGTCTATATCTAAATCAATCACAAATCTTGCCGAAACCATCGATCGCAACCGTGACGGTATCGTTTCGTTCTTTAGCAAATTGATCGACCTTGGTGCATGGTCAACAAGGCAGATTGCAGGAATTGGAACAGAGGTTGAAGTGCTTGGCCAAGTTGCTGCAGGAAATCTTGATTTCTCCAAGTACATCAAGATGACTAGTGTAAAGGAATTTGAGGACTGGCTCAAACAGAATGTACAAACCCTGAAAGAAACAGAAAAGGCGGCCAAGGATGCTGGAGGTGAAATAACAAAATCATCCAAGCAATCCACGGAAGCCCAAAAGCAAATAACTAAAGAAGCTCTCGGCGAGATGAAGAAGCAGTACAAGTCATACGCTGATGAGGTCAAAAAATTACAGGGCAGCATTGCCGACGAACAACGTTCGGTGGCCGAAGAGCTTCGAGACATGTCTCGATCTGGCATGACAGATATCCAAGCATGGCGTGACCGCAAGAAAGAAGCCCAGGAATTCACCGCTAAAGCCCGCGAGGCCGCAAAGGCCGCTGGCGATCTCTTTTTTAAGGGTAACGCCGCCGCTGGCCAAGAGACGTATCAAGTTGCTTTGAGCTACGCCGAAAAAGCAAAGGATGCCTACCGGGAGCTGAATACTGAAGTCAAACAGGGTGACCAGGTGCTCATTTCCCAAAAAGACGCCTTGAAAGCTGCTGTGGCTGGAGTCCAGGAAGCTGGAAACCTCAAGGTGAAGCTGATGGCTGATTACTCCACCGCACTCTCTTTGGCCAAGGAGGCATTGAATCAGCAGAGTGGCGGCCAGTTGGATGAATCGATTGCCAAAGCAAAGGAAGGCGTTGATAGCCTGGTGCAGAAGGTTGAGGACGGCAAAGAGAAGATGCGTACCGCTTTCTCCGAGATCTTTCAGCCACCTGAAGATGGCGATTGGGGCAAAGTATGGAAGGCGATGGAATCAGGATCAAGTTCGGCCAGTAAGGCGGTGACTTCTACCTGGAACAAAACATGGGATGATTTTCTCGCTTCAGGCAGCGAGGATATTGAATCGTTGGAAAAGAAACTCCAGGCCTTGGCCAAAGATCGATACATCACCGTCCATATCAACGAGGTGCAGGGAAAAGCTTACGGCGGCATGATTCAGCGGCTCAGTTACGGCGGCATGGTTCCGGGCTGGTCTCCCCACAAACGAGCCGACAACATCATGGCGGCTTTAACGGCCCGTGAATTTGTCGAGCCGGTTGACGTTGTGGACCACTACGGGGCGTGGGTGTTTGAAAAACTGCGGCGTAAAGAGGTGAACCGATCAGCCTTGCATGACCTATTGACCGGAAAATTTACGGGCAAAAGTTATGCCATGGGCGGGCTTGTCAATTCCCTCAACAGCCTCCGCCTGCCGGAGATCCCCAAGTTTGCCATGGGCGGACCGGTGGGTTTTGCCGCAGGCGGTGAGGCCGCCGCGCCCTCCGTATCCGGAGCCACCATGACCGTCAACCTCAACTTCGGGGGCGGCGATATGATCCCGGTCACCACCTCCAGCACGGCCGATGCCAGGAGGTTGGTCAAGAAACTTGAATGGATGGCTCAGAGGAGCAGCCGATGACCGTTTCCCTGGGAGGAATCGCCCTCTCCGATGATCTCACCCTCTCCATTGCCTCGGCCGGAGTCGGGATCAGCCAGCGCCGGTTGATCGGCGGCGCATCCGTAGTCCAAACCGATGGCAGCAGCGGCGGCCGCACCCTGATCCTCAACAGCGCCATGCACCTGCTGCACAGTGAGATGGAGCAGATCAAGGCCATGCAGGCAACCGGACTCCCGGTCACTCTGGTCCATCACCGGGGCACCTTTGCGGTGGTTATTATCGATACCAGCGATCTGACACCGGATCAAGACTATGCCGACCCGGAAAACGACGCCACCGCTACTGTCTCCGGCAACATCACCCTGATAGAGGTATAAATATGACCATTGCCACCGCCGATCTCAAAGCCTTCTACGCCGCCGACATGAGCAATGCCTCGACCTCCGGCGGGCGCATCAGCTTCAACCAGATCACCAGCGCCGCCCTGCAGAACGTTTTCCCGCATGCCTTCCGCGCTACCCGCTTGGCCGGGAACCTTGCCGATCCGGACCACCGCAAGCTATTTTTCCGTAACTGCAACGATGCCGACGAAACCGGATTCGCGCCGCTGCAATACCTCTTCCGGCCCAATCCCTCGCAGGCCTGGTGCTACAAGGTCATTGGCACGCAGCGGAGCACCCGCGCCGACCTTACCGGCAGCGAGGCCCGCTATGGATCCGGACTGCTGGCCACAACCGTGGTTGCCGGGGCCACGGTCCTGGTGGTCAACGTCAAGCATGCCGATCTGACCTCCTGTTTTGCGGTGAGTCGACCGGTGCGGATCACCAACAAACTGCTGCCGTCCTCAACCACCGGGACGGAAGAGGAAGTGATCCCCGGCGAGGTCTCGGTCTCCGGGCTCCAGGTCACCCTGACCATCCCGAGTCCTGGCCTGGCCAACGGCTACACCGCCGGGGCGGCCACCGACTACCTCACCGGGACCGTGGTCTTTTCGGTCTACTATCCCGCATCCGGCGAGCTGGAGTGCACGGTCGACAACTGGAGCGAGTCCACCGGGACGGTCTATGATGAGGCCAATCATCCGGTGGTGTGCGACAACATCGGCACCCCGGAGCAGACCTGGACCATCACCCGTCTCTCCGATACCCAATACACCCTGACCGGTGACACCCTGGGCGTGGTCGGGACCGGTTCCACCGCCGCCGATTTTGCCCCGGCCCATCCGGCCACCCCGGTTACTCCGGCCAGCGGCAAACCCTATCTTACTATCCCGGCAGCGGCCTGGCTGACCACGATCCCGGTTGGGTACACCCTGGTGTTTCAATCCCATCCACCGGCGATCCCCACCCATGAGATCCGCTGCATTCCGCCCGCCTGCGCTTCCATGGCCGGGGACGGCATCTCCCTGTGCTTGGATATTGAAACCGTCTGATCATGCGCTCCTCGCTGGCAGCCACCTATACCGGCCCTGTTGCCGATTCCTCGGCAAAACTCTTGCTCCGGCAGGGCAAATGGTCGCGCTATGTGGGCAAGGTCACCAAGGGCGAGATGGTGCGCTGGGTAGCGGCGGCCATCGGCGGCAAGGACTATCAGGCCAAGGTTGACTGCGGCCTGGCTGGTGATGCGGTGGTTTGTACCATCGAAGCCTATCCCTTTTTTCAGGATCTGGCCTATCGCCTGGTGTCCAGTTGGGGCGAGCTCTCGGAGCGGTCCGTTGAGCTGGTCGAGATCCGGGACGAGCAGGTGCAGTTCCGCCTGACCGACACGGCGGCAACCGAGTTCCCGGCCCGTGCGATCCGCGCGGTGCAATGGACGGCCGAATGCCTGGATGTAGACGGCAACGTTACTGCCCCGCCGCCGTTATGGGCGGATGGCGAGACCCTGCGCAGCGGCGCGGTGGTCTACGGGACAGCCACGGTGCACTATGTGTGCGAACGCCACACCTCCATCCTCAACGCCCCTCGCCGGGAGACGGCCCTCGATAACCATTGGTCCGCCGTGGTGGTGGCTGCCATTCCTGGCTCGATGCCGGCGCGGTTGCTGCTGGAGCTGCCTCCGGGCATTGACGCCTTGGACGAGCCCGACGCGGTTTGCGGCCGCAGGGGCGGTGGCCGCAGTTCGGTGAAACGGGCTGACGGCTCGATGCCGCCGCCGGAACCGGACGGCGCCGACCTGATTACGGAGGTCGATTACTGCGATCAGCGGACGATCCGGGAGTACACCCAATGATCACCTCGCTCGCCGCCACCTACAGCGGGGCCGGTCTGGCAGCAGGTGCGCCCCGCCTGGGCTTGGAACAGGAACCCATGGCCGACAACAGCCTGACCCTGGACGATCTCGAACAGATGCTGGCCCTGGTGCGGTCTGGCGTTTCGGCCCGCACCTATCGCCCGGCCTCCTGTCCGGCCTCGGTGGTTGAAGGGTCGGTGCTGGTGCCGCTCGATCTGTGGGTGTGGCCGGTGCCGATCGATCTGCCCTATACTCTTACCCCCAATCAGGGCGACCTGGGCGCGGCCATCGCGGTCTCGATTGAGCGCGAGTTCGACCTGGTGATTGATTTTCAGCGCCGGGTCGAGCTGCCGTTTGCTACCTCGGCCATCTCCTGGCAATGGACCGGCATCCCCTGTTTCGATCGGATGAGCAACGAGGTGCCCCGGCCAACGGTGAGCGCCGAACCGGATGCAATTATGGTCGATACCGAGATCCTCGGGGTGCTCCGGATCAAATGCACGGCCGTGGGCTATCTCCACACCCTGCAGCTGGAGTTTGTGAAGGGAACCAACGCGATCACCGATGTCCATTGCGCGGTCACTGCGTCCTGGCAGGTTAACGGGGAGCCCATGACCGCCAACCTGCCGTTGGATCTCCCAGCCTGCGCCGCCCAGTTGCTGGAAACCTGCGAGGGCGGGCAGTTGGTGCGAGAACGGGCGCTCGGCTCAGTGAGCCGGGAGAAGCCGCTGCGGACAGTGGTCTATTATAATGACTGCGATGGCAGCGAGCTGGCGGTGCGCCATGAACGGGCCTAGCCTCAGCGCCACCTATACCGGGCCGTGGGTGCCGGAGGACCGCTGGTGGGTGCGGCTGGAACAGGAACCGATCACCGACGATGTCGCCACAGTTCCAGCCACCGCCAACTATCTTGATGCGGTCTTCCGGATCGATGCCTGCAACCCGGAGCAAGAGGCAACTGCAGCGCCTTCCGAGGAGACGGCCCTGGCAGAAGTCGCCGGGCTCGATTTCGTGATTTGCGGGCAGGATGCCGATGGTTCGGTCGAGGTAAACATCAAGGTTATCCGCTCGCATCAGGAGGAGGGCTATCGCCTGCATGTGGCCGGAGGATCGGCGCTGGCCTCTAAGGTGATCGTCGAGGAGTTCGCCAAGGTCTATCCACTGAACTCGGCGCGGGAGCTGGAGCTGGAGTATCCGGTGGTGGGGGCCTTTGCCGCTGTTTGGCAGCCCGACCTGGTCACCGCCTCCGGGGTGCGGCCGGACATCCAGCGCCATGGCAACACCCTCTATTGGCCGGAAGAGGCCACCGGTTCATTGCACACCGCCTACCTGACCACCTATGACCAGGTGACCATCCGCGTCGATGGCGTCGACGGCAAGCCGGGCGCGGCCACGGTGCGCGTCGTCTTCCACGGCCTGGCCTCTGACCTGGTTCCGGAATTGCCCGACCCCGCAGATTTGGATCATGCGCTGTGTTGGCATGTGCAATCGGAGCTGGCCGCGAACACTGCCGAGGTGACCTGCTACAAATCGATTACCCGGGTAAAGCGGTGCAACTGCTCCAAGGATGAGGTGGACAGCGAGACGCAGGACGAGGTGGTGCCCTGCCCCCATGGTGCGCCGGAGAAATGTCCAGGCTCTCATTCCAGGTGCATGCACCTGTTGGGTTCGGAGACGATCACCGAATATGTGGATTGCAGCGGTGACAGCGAGATCCCCGGCAGGCCCGGCCAATTTTACGCGGTGGCCAGCCGGGAGTATTATAAAAAGCAGTGCTGCGAATACCCCTCCTTCGAGCTGCCTCAGTGCCCGGAAATGACGGAGTCGTACAAAGGCGGCAAAAAGATATCCGGGGGCGAGGCCCAGTATCGGACCATCTACGGCGATTCGGTTTCGTTCGTGCCGGTCACACCCAAAGGCGGCACCTGCGGCGAACACATCACCAAGCAAATTATTGAGGCGGAATCCTGCTGCGAATCAATTCCGCAGTTGCAATGGGATGATGCAAATTCCCCGGATTACATCGCCAAAAACAGCTCGGTGATTGTGCGCGTCGCTGACGGGGCACCGCCGTTCCGATGGTCGATCAGCTCCGCCGTTGATATCAATTTTGCATCCGGGGGCACATCGTTAGAGACAGACTCCAGGTCGGTGCTGGTGGTCTCCGGTCCTGACTCATGTGGATCCGCCAGCATTACCGTCACTGATGCGTGCGATACCACGGTGAACGGCAGTCTGATCGGGCCAACCGGGAACTGGACGCGGATCGCGGTTTATGGAGAACTGTCCGGCAACCCCATTCCGGCCGAGCTGTTGCACATTGGCATCGCCGACTCGTTTGACGGGTCGATGGTTGCAAAATTGAGAATCGGCGACACTGAGTACCGGCAGGAGATCAGCGTGTGCCAGATGTACGCCCATTCAGTGGTCGATCCCAATAACGACCCGGCGGTGTGTGCCGGTTTGGAACGGGCAGATTACTACAGAGATGTGGATAACGGGCCGGTCTTCGAACCAACCTGTGACGACAGGTATTTCGATGATCAGGGAGAGGCTGTGTGGGCAACCATGGGGCTCTGCCAAGGATACACCAGCTTTAGCGTTATGGACCCGCCTAATGGGGTTGCATGGTTCGACCCCCCTTATGGTTACGATATAACTATTACTCCCCCGGATAAATGTATGTGGGGAGAATATGTAGCAGCAGGAAATGATAGCTGTCAGTGGGTGCACTTTAAAATCTACTATGGGCGATTAGAGGTGTGGGAATGGGTATGCTAGCGGCCTTTCGGCTGAAAGATATCGTCAACGCCCGCGAGATGCTGAAACATCTGCAGGCGAATGGCGTGCAGGATATCGCGGCTGCCCTGGCGATCCTCAATGAGCACAGTCACCCGCCTCCAGTAGTTCCGGCAATGCCCAAGTTGCTGGCGGCTCGCAGCAAAATTGATCTCTCGGTGCTGGCGTGCCCAAGTTGCGGCGCAAAAGGGCATTCGCGGTGGGGGTGTCTGATTGAGGGTGTGAATCGTATCGCCTGCCGATGCGGCTATAGCTGGATTGCGGAGGATTAAGATGTCTCTTTGGACCCCCGCAAAAATATCCTGTGCGTTTTGGTTTGATGCCGCCGACGCATCGACCATCACTCGGGTATCCGGGACAGAGCGCATCACCCGGTGGGACAGCAAGTGCGGCAATGGCCGCTATGCCGACTATTGGAGCGGGTACCCCGATTATGTGGCGTCCGGGCAGAATGGCCAGAATGTTATCCAGTTCACCGGGGCGGACACCGATCGCTTTGCGATCAATGCTGCCAATGGGAGCCGGTCCGTCTTTCGCAACATCGGCCAGGCAACCATATTTACCGTGGCCAATAAACTCGCCACGTATGGGAGCACGATATTCCATGCCAGCGCGGGCGGCACGGTGGCAAATCCTCGTATAGCGGTTTCGCATTATCTTGACACTAAGCCATACGCCTGGGGGCGTCGGCTCGACGGAGATACAACGCAAGCAAAGTTTACGGCGGGAGCTCGGACCGGCTATCTCCTGGGCACCTATGTGTATGATTGGGCAAACGCCTTGCTGCATGTCGGCCTGGATGGTGTGTTAGAAACAAGGAATCCCTTTCAAACGGCTGGCAACACCTCCGATACCGACAGTACGGGCATGTACATCGGCTTTCCGGGCACAGGGCAGACCTATCAAGGATACATCGCCGAAATCGTCGTTGTGATCGCGTGCGACGAAGCAACACGCTATCTGGTCGAAGGGTATCTCGCCCATAAATGGGGCATTGCCGATTATTTACCGGTCAGTCATCCGTACCGGGTGACCCCGCCAGCAGATGTGCGGAGCGTTGTCCGCGCCCAGCTCGACCAACCGTGGGGCATCAAGATTGGGGTTGATCTCCATCAACCCTGGGGTGATGCGCCTTTGCTCAGGGCGGCCATTCATCAACCCTGGGGAGATGCGCCCGTTTTGCGGGCCGAACTCTCGCAGCGCTGGGAATCCACCCTCACCATGCGGTCGGTCCTGGATCAGCGGTGGCATGTCTTTGGCGTGCTCCGGGCCGAGCTGGAACAGCGCTGGGCCATTACCGCTGATCTGGTGCGCGGAGTCTTGGAGCAGGGCTGGGATCTGCGCGACCGTGATCTGTTGCGAGCCGAGCTGCTACAGCGCTGGGCCATTGAGGCCGATGGATCGGTGCTGCGCTATCAGGTGGCGGTGACCGTCAATGGGGCGGCCGTCGGCATCTCCCATCTCAATATCGAGGCTGGCCTTGATCAGGATGTACTCTCCTGCGAGCTGCACCTCGGCTCCGAGGCTGACCATCTCCGCTGCCGCATCGGCTCTGTGGTGGCAATAACCATTACCTCCGCCGAGGGCGCGGAGGCGTTTGCCTTTGTCGTCACTGCACCCCGGATCACTGAGGAGCACGGCAACGCCCAGTTTATTGTCGAGGCCATGAGTCCGGCTGTTTTGCTGGGCGAACCCTACGCCGCCCCGATAGAGGGCGAGCTGTCCGGACTGGTCACCATCATTGCCGCAACCTTGGCCGGCACTCTGCCGCTCTCGTGGCAGACCGTGGATTGGGAAATTCCGCCCTCAACCTGGATTGCTGCCGGAGAAACTCCACTCTCCTTGCTCAAAACCCCGGCCGGAGCGGTGGGGGCGGTGGTCCAGTCTTTGCCCGATGGCTCGCTGGTGGTGGTGCCTGAATATAGCGTGGCCGTTAACCAATGGGCTGCCGCCGCACCCGATCTCTCCCTGGTGGAAAACCTCGATTGCTGGTCCACCGGATCTACCCCGGAACTCAAATCAGGATACAACCGGTTTTTAATCGGCGATCAACTGAGCACCGCCAACACCCTGCGTCTGGATGAGGAGTCGATATCCGCCACCGTCAAGATCGTCCGCGGCTATCAAACCCCGTGGGACGGCATCTTTGACCTCGCCCACACCGGCGGCGCCTGGGTGGTGATCGAACCGTTGGGCGTGGAAGAGCGCCAGGAAACGGAAACCATTGAAATCGTCGCCGGGGCTGGCCGGGTGCAGTATCCCATCTACAGCCGAGATGTAATCGAGTGGGGCCAGATCAATCTCGGATCGGTCACCGTCTCGGAAGATGGCTCCGTGCAGGCCGCGGTGGCCGGGGAATCGCTCCTCACCATCACCTATACCACGCGCTGCAAACGTTGGCAGGTGCGCAATCCGCGCAACGAGCAGCTGCAGCTGGTGGTTCCCGCATGAGTCAAGCTACTTTGGTGGTCCGGTTTGGCGAGGGCGCGGACAGCAACGCCTTTGTCGTGGCCGAATTTGATGAGCTGCTCAACGTCTCAGCTGCGGGCGAGAGCAAATCGTCCTGGCTGCCAGGCGACTCCATCTATTTTTGGGTGCAGCACGATCCGGCCCTGCGTATCGCCTCCATCCTGCCCACCGGTGCGGCCGGCGATATCGTGGCCTACGGACCAACCAGGAGATCACGTGAGCAGGAACTCTCCTGGCCGGATACGGATACCACCGTTGAGCTGTCGCACATCCCAGCCTCGACGCCCCTGTTGGCCTGGTATGGCGCACCTGGAACCGGACTGCAGCTGGACAACCGCACCGTGCGGATCACCGGAGGCGCACCCTGCACCTGCGATGCGATCATCCCCATCGACGTGCATCTCTACCGGTTTATCCCTCCGCCGCTCGATCTGCCCACCGCTGAGGACAAATACCGGACCATCCTCTACATCACCATGGAGGCCGCATGATTGCCGTCACCGTCCAACGCGCCCCCGGAGATAAGCCCGGACCGGATATCACCGATCCCCTGCTTACCGCCGATCCCGCCGCCGTTGAGCGCGGCCGCAACGAGATCGATGCCGTGTGCACCAACCGCGCCACCGGGACCTGCTCCGGGCCGCACCGGCTCTTTGTTCAGCCGGGAGCGCTGGTGGAATATCAGGGCCTGCGGGAGACCTGGAGGGGCATGGTCCGTCGCTGCGCCATTACCATCACCCGCGATGGCGACAGTTTTTCGGCCACCAGATCGCTGGAAATCGAGAGGGAACTGTGATTGTGCTCAACCCTAAACCGGAAGGGCCACAGACCGGAACCGTCATTGGCCGCTTTGCCGGCGGCTATCTGGTGCGCACCGCCTCCGGCCGCACCATCCGGGCCGAGTCGCCGGAAACCTGGATTATCTCCACTCCGGTCACGGTGCTCGCAGGGCAGATCATTGGCCGCTCCGGCCGTCCCCAACCATCTAAAATCTATGAGGTGTGACATGCAAAAAACTACCGTTGGAGTACGCCGTGACGCCTATTGAACCGCTGGACAAAGAGAAAATCGATGCTGTGGTAGGGCTGGCAAAATGGTTCAGCGGCATTGCTGCCGCCATTTGGCTAGCCTCAAAGACGATTTTTAAAACCGGGATGAAAGCCGGGGAAGAAAAACGGAAATACGAAGAGCTGAATGAAGATGTCGATGCGCTGGAAAAACAAAATGGCGGATATCTCACAAAAACGGAGCATGAAAGCCTGTCTCGGTATTGCCGCCTGGAGATCGAACACATGATCGATGCCAGGATCCACAATGCCCTCACCGATCTCCGCCAGGAAATGGGGACCATGAACGGCAATATCTGCAAAATTTTGGGTGCCATGAACATCGAGCCAGTTGAACCGGGCCAGCGGCGACGATCAGACGCCCAGGAGGATAGAGCATGAGCAAAAAATGGAGTGAGCTGGGATTATACCAGGAAGAGTTTACCGAAGCAGTGGCGCAACTAATCGTCTATGCCGCCAAAAATGGAATCAGGCTGCGCCTAAAGGACGCTTATCGTGATCCTCGAGTGCACGGTGCGTGGGGCAAGAAAGCGGGCTACGGGGCCGCAAACTCCTGCCATAAGGTAAGCCTGGCTGTGGATCTGTGGACGCTTGCCCCGATCAACCATCAATACCTGCACGACTACTGGGACACCATCGGCGGCGCCCCAAGAATCGCGGACGATATGGGCCACCACAGTTTCGAGTGGCAGGGATATCGATAATCAATAGCGGAGGTAAAAATAATGCCAAAATTCAGGACTAAACCGGTGGTGATTGAAGCAATCCAGTTTGATGGGGCCAATCGCGCAGCCGTTGCCGAATTTACCAAAGGAGAATCTTTGAGCTCCTGGACCATGGCCGAGATAGACACCATAACAATCCCGACTCTCGGAGGTGAAATGCAGGCTGCAAAAATGGATTGGATTATCAAAGGAGTGAGAGGGGAGTTCTACTCCTGCAAACCAGATATTTTTTCCGCTACATATGAAGAGGTCGAAGTTATTGATCCGTGTGATGGTTGCAATCAATCTCCAGCAGTATGCACAGGTCCCAGTAACTGCAATATTTTAATAAGGCGTTAAGCTAGCGCCACAACGAGGCTGCTACTCATTTGAGTGGCAGGTATATCGGACAACTAACAACGAGGAACACTATGAGATACATCGCGATCGCACTATCAAGTCTACTTATTCTGGCCGGCACCGCCTTCGCCGTCCAGGTGACCAAGCAAATCACGGTCATTTGGGATTATCCCGTGGCTGCCGAGGATACCATTGCCGGATTTAAAGTGTTCAACCAGGACGCCGGAGCCCCAATCTTCGACAACATCAGCCCCTCACAGCGCACAGTATCAGGGCCATATACCTATGACGACTCTGTTCCGCAGTCTTTCCATATCGTTTCGTTCGGGGCAGACGGTCAGCAGTCAACCCCGTCGAATATCAAGACGGTGACTCCGCCGTACAAGCCATTGGTTGGAGTGGGAACCTTCACCATCGAGCTGAAATAGACATGAAGCGGTGGACGCTTGTCCTCTCCATACTGGCCGTGGCGACAGCATGCTTTGGTCAACCCATTCATGTTGAATGGGGTTACACGCCTCCCAGCTCGCCAGCCGTCACTGGATATAAGCTCTATCAGGAAGGGGTGCAGACCTGCACATTTCCAGGAGTGGAAACGATGGCTGGAGACTGCGATGTGGTGCTGATCAAAGAGACAACCGCCTTTACCCTCACCGCCATTTTCAGCGATAACACCGAGAGCCCGCATTCGGCGCCGTTTTTGTTTACCGCGCCCATGGAAGCGGCAAAGCCGGTGATCAAAACGATTACGCTTATCCAGGAGTAATCATGCCTATAATCACCATCAAAATCGTGGAGTGAGCCGAGCCGATGACAAAGCATGCAGCCATCTGCCAAAGTGACACTTTCTGGGATGCGTGTGATTGGACCACTTACGACGGAACAGTTATCACAAACTCGACCGAGAGGGATGCTTATTATTATTGCAAGTACACCACGCTTGCAGCTTATGACACCGCAAAAGCTCGCAACCTATCCGAACCAGAGGTGTGTGAAATACTCGGCCCATGGACCACGCCGCATGCTGCATATAATGGCTCAACGGCGTGGGGAACATCTGAAATCATCAATCTTTTATTCGTCACTGTTGGGGTTGCGCGGCACGCAGGTAAATATCCGATCGGAAACGAATTCCGGATAGAAGATTCTGCTTTATGTTGGAACGTACGAACGCTAAACACAACGGTTGATGGGGTTGCAGCATATAATACTGGCACTGCTAGTTCGGTATTCTCAATACTTAATACAAAAATTAACTGTGGATTTAAGAATTGTATAGCTAAAGGCGGTTTGTATGGATTTGACTTAGGTTCGATATCAGCAGGTTACGGAGGTTTTTTTGCCATAAACTGTATAGCTGTAAACTCATACAGTTCTGGTTTCAGATTTGATGGTGTGCCATATTTTATAACAATACTTTCGAACTGTGTTGCGTACAATTGCAACACTTCTAACGCAAACTATAATGGAGGCTTTGCTGTACGTATTAGCGCACAAGGCGGACATTCAATATTGATAAATTGTATTTCAATATCAAACAGTTATTATGATTTTTATTTATATACATATTCAGCAAATATTCAATTTAAAAACTGCATATCAAGCGATTTAACTGCAAACTGGACAGATTGTTATACAGGCAAGACAGCTGGCGAAATCTTCACCGACGCAACTAATGGTGATTTTTCAATTCCTTTGTCGTCATTTGCAAAAGATATAGGAGTTTTTATCACCGGTGTTACCCCTGATAAGGATATCAGGAACACCTATAGAAACCCGGCCGCTATTGATATTGGTGCGTGGGAGTATGACACCGGGTATACGCCACCAGCAGAGCAAACCATCCTCACCATCACCGCCAATGTCTCTCTGGTAGGGGCCGAGGTCCGAATCTATGACCTCGACACCTCGGACGGTACTTTCGGCACGGAACTTTCTGGCACCGAATCCCACACCAGCGCCACCTACACCTACACCGGCCTGCGCAACAACATTATTGCCCTCCAGATTATGCAGACTGGATATGAAGAGTTTCTGCAAACCCTGACATTGGAAAACCCCACGCAATCACTCAGCGTCGCCCTCAAGGCAGACGTCAACGCATAGGAGCGAGTCATGGCTTTAATCGACCACACCAACTACACCACCACTCTCAAGCAGTCCACCAATCCCAGGGGCTCCAGCCCCAACGGCAATGTCTATTTCGATGTAGCCAATAACGAGATTCAGTTGATTGGGGTTGATGAACTAGCCACTGTGGATTTCGGAGCGGGAGCAGTCACTAATCCGCTTAATAACGCCGACGGTATCACGATGCGGGGCGTGTACAATTTCGAAAACGCCCGCCGTCGTCTCGATGAAAATTTACGCAAGTACAAGCGGGGCACCGATGGCGATTACCGATTTTCCGGTGCATTCAACTTCGTCAACGGCGTCAAGTTGGACGGCACTGACCGGGCGAAGATCAGGGGTAGCGGATTCATTGAATTTGCCAATACCGGCGGCGGCCAGACAGCCAAGGACCGCATCTACCACGGCGTAAAGAGCCTCAACGCAATCCAGGCCGGGACCACTTCTTATTATACCCTGGCCGCCGATACTGCCGAGGCCACGCTCCAGGCTGCAACCTGGACCAATTTCAGCCGCACCGGCAGCATCAACGAGGTGGTTCAGGTCTACGGCGATACCTCCTATGGCGATTCAGGGGCCGGTGATTTCGACTATACCGCTTCGGTGCTGGTGGTGCGTACCCGATCATGGGGATACAACGCCGGTGAAACCACTTCCGTTTTAACTGGGATCACTGAGTTTTCCGGGTTCAGTGCTGGGTATGGTGTGGGCGAAACTCTCAACAGCGACAACAGTTACACCCTGGCCGATGTCTACGGGGCTGGTAAGATCGCGCCCTGGACCGGCATGAGCCTGGAACGGTTGGCCGTTGCGGCCACAAAGACCGGATTCAACGAGGCGGACGGTGCGTTTCGGTGGGTGCTCAACAACACCGGCGGCGGCACGGTCAAGCAGTGCGCGGCCTACCTGGACGCTCTCGCCTTGCAGGATGTTGATATCGACATCGGCACCGGAGTGTACAACGGTAAGAAGGGCCGCCTCTGGTATAGCCGCAACGCCGCAGGTAAGGTTGTCACCTCTTCCATCGGCGGCGAGGGTCTGTTTATTGACGGCCTGAGTACCGCCGAGAAGCAGAACATTATCCAGACCGACGACGCCGGGGCGGCAAAGACCTACCCCTATTTCCCGGAGGTGCAGATTGCGGTCGGGGCCGCTGCAGTGGCTGACCTCAACGCCTGGTATCATGTCTTCTATGCCGACGGAGCAGCCGGGGCTGACTTCGACACCGCTTCCGCCGTCACGGTCAACGATTCGGACAATCAACCGGTCAAGGGCAATGTCAGCACCGATGCCGTGGCCGGCAAGATCAATTTTGCCTACAGCTACGACACCAACACCCAGGCCGGCTTGTCTGCGGGCGTGGACAAGGATATGGTGGTGCTGGTGGAAGGCGATGGAGGGGCTGGCCAGGCCATTGCCTTCTTCACCGTTACCCGTTCGGAGGTCGTCGCGGTATCCTGTGCGCCGACCACGGAAACCAACGCATGATCACCGTACTACGGACGCAACAGCTTTTTATTGATTTGCCCACTCCAGGTAGTGAGCCGTGGGTCAATATCATTGTCCAGCGGGTTGAATACGATGATCAGTTACAGCCGATGAATGTGGTGGACCGATGGGGGCAGGTCAATGCCCGTTTGAGTTCCATTGCTCTCAACACCTATCCGCTTAACGATCCGGTGCAGCCAGCGGCAGGGATGATTTCCGCCGCTGGCATTGCCGAGGCCCTGACCATGGCGGCAATTGACTTGATCATCAAAAAGTACGGTGGCCGGTACGATGCCGCAACCGGCCTCATCATGGTGGAGTGAGCGATGGCCCTGATTGATCACATCGACCCGATAGCGCGGGATATTTATTTGAGTGCCGACACCGTCGGGGCATCCATCCATCCGATTGATTTGTATCGAGAGGCCCGGACGTTGCGGCGCACGGTTGAAGCCCTGCGGATGTACCCGAATTTTCTTACCGCCAAAGGTAACGACGATAAGGGCGGAGGGACTGCGACGGAGCGGTATGTGGTTTTGCTACAAGGCACCCGCATCATCCCCTACAATGTCAGCCACACCTTGACGGTGACCGGGACCATTATCACCGATGACGGCCAGAGTGGCATCGCCTGTTTCGACCGCTCGCCGTTGAGCGCAACGACTCGGGTTGATATCAACTACGTTCCCCCACAGGTGGAGGTCATCATGGTTTCAGGGGGGTCCGGGTTGTCGTCCGATGAGCGGGCAAAACTCTTGAGCATTCCGACCGCACCAGCTAACGCGGCTGCGGTATGGGAGTATCAACGCTAATGGATGCCTGGGAATCTCTCCTGGCCGGATCGACCATCACGGACGGCGACGCCTGGGAACATTTGCAGGCGCAAGGCGGCGGTGGAGAAAATCAAATTGTCTACGTCACTGGCGGCCTGGAGGCAACCATGGAAAACACGCTAATGTCCGCAACCATTCATACCGGTGAACTCCAGGCAACATTGGTTGACATTGGCGATCTATCCGCCACTGGCCAGGAAATAATCCTCACTGGCACCATCAAAGATGCAGATTTAACCGGGACTATCACCAAATCAGAATTATCAGGAGTGATCGAATGACCACAATGACCACCGGAGACAGCCGCCTGTACAGTGTCGATCTTTTCATGCCCGATGGATCGACATTTATAATCGATCCCTTAAAGGACACGGTGCAGGTAGCCCTGGTCAGTAAAGATCTATTGACAAAATACACCGAACCAATGGCCGTTTTAAGCACCATGCCGGGAGCGGATTGGGCTAAATCAAAAGTAGCTTTCAAGTTCCCTCAAGCGGCAACATCAGGCATAGTCTTCGCTGCGCGTCAAAAAATAATAGAGGCCGTTCTGGAGGTACAAGTTACCTTCAATTCGGGGGGGGATGCCGATGATTGGACGTGGAGAATCGAGAAAATAATGCTTGTTAAGGGAAACATCCCATGATCGTCCACCACCTCACCATAACCGACCATTGCCGGGGTCCGCACCTCTGCCACGCCTGCGAGGTATTACAGCCTGGTCTGGTCGATGCCTGCCGGCGCGGTCCGGTCGTCATCCAAGAGTGGGCAGCGCGGGAACGCGGCGGGGATATCTCGGCGCTGATAACCTGCTGCCCGGAGCGGGCTATTTGGGTGAGGCCTATCGATGGGCGGCAATGTATCGGATAAACGCCTCCGGCTGAATGGTAACTTTTGGTAACCGCAAACGATGGTTATTAATTAGCTAACATCTTTAAACTATTAGTTTTTAACCGAATAAAGCAGCTCTTCGTAGGCTGATAAAAAATCTTCTATATCCATAATATAGTTCAATCTTTTTTTGATACCCCCTGGTAACTGGTTACCAGGGGGTCTTTCAGGTGGGCCACGGCGGAGCGTCTTCCGGCTGTGCTGGTGTGCTGGTAGACCATGAGGGTCATGTCCGGGCTGGCGTGGCCGAGGATCTCGGATACGCTCTTGAGGTCGGCGCCGGCATCGAGCATGGTGGTGGCAGCCATGTGGCGGAGATCGTACAGGCGCAGGCGGCGCGAGATCCCGGCCAGGGCCTTGGCCCGCTTCCAGCTGTGCATCAGCTGGGCCACCGGCTTGCCCCGGTAATGGATAACCGCGCCCAGGTGGCCGCGCTCCCGGTCCTCGGCCAGCCATTGCCGCAGCAGGGTATCCAAACCATCGGCAATCGGCACCACCCTCGCCCGCATTCCTCCCTTTTTGGCGCTTTGAACGAAGATGGTGCCGTTGATCAGGTCCACCTGCTCCCACCGCAGCGCCAGCAGCTCGGACGGCCCAGGCCGCATGCCGGTGTAGTAGCCGAGCATGATCGCCCGTTGCAGGTGCGGCAGGGCATGCTGATGGATTGCTGCCAGCTCGGCCTCGGTGGGTGGGGTGATGATGGTTATATCGCGGCGCGGAAACTGATAGTCCACCATTGGGTTGAGCGGGATTTTCTTGCGCCGCACCGCCCAGCGGATGATCGCCCGGACAATGGTCAGCTCCCGATGAATAGTCGATGTTTTAACAGTGGCCGAGCGGTCGACCACATAGCGGTCGAGCCGGTCCGGGGTGATCCGCTGCCAGGGCAACCGGCCCAGGGCGGGCAGAATGTTGGCCGCCAGCTTGATGATGGTTTGCTCCTTGGTGGATTTGGTCATCGATGCCGACAGGGCCACCATGTAGCCCTCAGCCAGCTCCTCGAACAGCACGCCGCCGCTCTCGCTCCCCTGCCCCATCCCCAGCTCGATGTTGCGCCTGGCCGCCGCTTCCTGCGCCGCCTCGCCCCGCCCAAAGTATTCCCTGGTCCGCTCCGGATCGCCCCGGTTGACCCCCTTGGCGTACTTAACGATCCAGCGGCCGTCTTTGAGCTGGTGGACGCTCATGGTTCAAAAACTCTGCATGATCCCCGGCTGTTTTCCTTCCGGGGTGTCGTTGAGCGAGCCGTTGTTTGCTGCACTCTTTAAACGATAAAGGGTGTGTCCTTGCCACCTTTCTCCGGTTCCGGTGCCGTTGGGCCGCTGATGGATGCGGACAATGGTGTCTTTGTTGAGGTCGCAGCCAAAGACCACGGTGTCGAGGTTGGTGCTGTATGTGATTTGATAGCCGCCGTGGCCTGGGTTGCTTTCTATCAGCTTGATAATTGCCTGGGCCTGGCTCATTGACCCGAAACCTTCCGACTTGTTGCCCAGGTCAATGCTTATCTGGGCCTTGGCAGTCACACTCAACAGTAAAATGGTGATGATCAGTAGTAGTTTTTTTATGGTTTCCATGCCCTTCCTGCGGATGCATCCATAATGTATCTGGTTGTACCACTCCCACCCCGATATTCGATACATGGTTTGCTGACTTTGACGCTCATGGCCTTTATTTCGTCGGCATGTTGGTGGTTCCTCGCATCACCAAATCCAAAATAACCAGGATAGTAACCAAGATGCTTACGCCCGAAAATATTTTGACGGTCCTGCTTACATCTTCCTGGCCAGAGAGATGTAACAGCCTGGTAATGATGTAGCAGCCGACCATGGCCCCTATTTCTGGGATCATTTTTTACCCCTATGAATTTATTATCCTCACGGCGCAAACTTTAAATTTTGAACGCCGCCCTCGCCCAGTGGTTTTCTGATATTATATGGATGTTCTTTTGCCCGCCGCTCTTTAAAAAAACAGCCTCCTCGATTTTTCGACCGTGAGTCGAGTGCGCCCAGGCATTGGTGCACAGAGTACCAACAACCAGGTAGTCGACTCGCCAGTTGATTCTGGATTCAATAGTTCCTCCAAGTTCCCGGACAACCTTTTCGCAAACCTTCCTCGGGCCGAATGCAAACTGACCGGTAAAGCAAAAACCCTTGCCGGTAAAAATCACCCCTGGTGCTGGTTGGCAAAAAGGGAGATCGGTCGAATAACCCTCCTGTGATGTTTCCCGTGTTTCTCCGTGGAGTGTGCCAAGCAGGTACAAAAGCTCTTTCCGCTCGTCTTCATCGAGCACCCCATCGGAAAACATCTCTCTGATGCGGGAAAAAAGAACCTTTGATACGACATTTGTCTCTTGGTTGATGTTTTTTTTGAGCCATTTAAAAATTGTTTCCGCCTCTTCTGTTGTCACCACACCATCTTCCAGGGCTTTTTTTGATAGGGCTATTAACTCATCGTTGATGCAATCGGTTTCAATCCCCATCCGGACAATCATCTCAATTTGGCCATCGGAAAGATTGTTGACGATGTCATTTTTAGGCCATCCTCTTACAATCTTCACGCCTTGTGGTGTTATCTGCAAAGCCATTTTATGCCCCTTTTAGGTGATCTTACCTATTTACTTTTCGTGTCCGTTTGCCGAAAATTGGTTAGTTGGTGTATCCAAATGATCGGACACCGCCCGTTTTTTTTCCAAGAATTCTGAAAATGTCGGGTATTGCCGTGCCAGGTCGAAAATGAAAGGAAGGATCTGGTCAGGATCATTTCCAAAGTAGTCATCCATCCACTCTATAAGCATCCGCAGGCTGTTGTCTTTTTGGGTAATTTGCTTTCCGGCCTCTAGCAGCCGCCGTTTTTTTCCCTTGTTTCCAGGCTCAATAGTGGCAAGCACTTTTTTGGAGACTGCCTCCGTTTTTGATTCCGCTTCTATTTCCCCTTTTCCATATTTTAACCACTCAAAACTACACCCAAGAACTTCAGATAATTTTCTTAAGCTGTCGTCATTAGGGTCGATCTTCTTTTTTTTCCATCTCGATATTGTTCCGTTGTCGATACCAGTGGCAGCGGACAATTCTTTTTGGGTCCGCAGTCTTTTTAAATACATAGCCTCCCGTAATCGTTCAAAAAATAAATTATCCATGTTGATGCCTATTTTATTTGTTGCGTCCTGCCTATTTTATTTGTATTAATTAGGCATGGAACCAAAAGAGATAACAAAGGCGCTTAAAAAAGTAGGCGGAGTCAAGTTCATCGCAAGAGAGCTTGATGTTAAGCCTCCAACAGTCAGTCAGGTGATACACCGAGTCCGCGTAACCGAGAGGATTCGGAAAGCCATCGCCAAGGCCATAGAGTTGCCGGTTGAAAAAGTTTTTCCCGAAAACCAAGAAACCAAAGAGGCAGCATGAACGTAATCGGCAAGACGTATCGGTACAGGACCATCTACCAGAACGAATTTAAGGAGTCGAAAATCGTTTCCGAGCGCATCATTGAGGCGTGGGGGAAAAAAGCGCATGTCATTGTGCTTGAAAACGGAGACGAAATTAATGACCCGCAGCCTCATGGTTTGCGCGACTGATCGATGGTTTCCGTAAGGTCTCTTATGGCGGCGGCGATATCGCCCATTGATTCAGCGACGCTGCTTATCGATGCAGCAATTGCCCGGCCGGAGTCATTGACCGAGAAGGAGAGGTCCTCGATAGCGCCCTTGCCGTTCTCGGTTATGGAGGCGCCACCGAAACTCAAGAGCCGTAGCTCACGCGCCAGAGCGTAGATAGCGTCTGCCATCCCGTCTTGTTCGTGTTGTTGGTCGTTTTGCATTGTGTTCTCCGTGCAAAAAAAACAAAAAAAGTCCCGCACCCTGAGCAGACCTCGGGCGTTGATGCTGGCAGGCATACGACGAGTCTATCAGGGTCCGGGCAATTTTGGCAAATAAAATCCTTTTCCATGATGCCATCATATCACCCTAAACGGTCAAATCCATGACACAACAACAGCCCAAAATGCAGCCGTGGCAAGTGTTTCACGGGGCCAGAAAAGCAATGGGAGCGGCGACGGTGGCCCGCATCTTCAACCGGTCGATCCGGTCGGCGCACGACTGGGCCCAGGACCCAACCTGCACAGAGGTGCGCTGCAAGAGCCCCCTGGAGTTGCTCCATGCCCTCTTTGAGCGCATGGATGCCGTTGGTTATGGCTATGCCGCCAGGGCTGCGATCCGGTATCTGGAGACAGCCCTCGATCATGAGGTGGTGGTTGATGCCATCCCGACAGTCAAGGCCACTATGGAGCAAGAGGTTTTGGCCGACTATGCCGCAGTGGCTGCGCTGCAACGGGCCATTGAGGCCGAGGAGGCAATCGACACGGTGCATGAGCTCAAACATGCGGCAATGGATGAGATCGACCGCACCTTTGCCAAGTATAGCCAGCGCTATCTATAGTCGCCGTGGGCCTGCGCACCGTCACCCAGGGGCAGATCGTGGCCGCCATGCTGCGGCTCATCGCCGGTCAGCTGGTCAAGCTGGCCTCGACCCTGGAAGAGGAGCAGGCTGTCGGCAAGCAGAAGCCCACCAAGCGCCGCACCCCCGCAGAATACAAAGAGCATCTCAGGAGACTGACCCAATGAACAGGCACCGCCACGGCCTTACTGATCGTGAGATTGAGAGCATGCTGATCGAATCGTTTATCCCGGTCCTGTTCGTACTGATGCTGGTTGTAACCACCCTCCTCACCCTCGCCGGGATCGCGTGCGCCCCTGCTGCGCGTCCGGTCCTCGCCTCCACCTCCAACCCAATCTCCTTACACAGCCAAACAGCGGCCGCCAGCGAGCAAGCGGGGGAGCTGGCCGCTTATTACCGGGAGGTGTTCTGATGATCTCGCTTGTTTCCTGGTATGTGAGCTATGGGGGTTGGGTTTTTGCCCTTTACAATGCGCCCCCCGCACCCCCGTTAGAAGCCGTGCCGGCCAAACACAATAGGGCTTGTGGGCCGCAGAAAAGGATCGGGTCCTTCTGGGGGGCCAAGCAATCACGGGTACATCGGACCTCGGTAAACGCGCGCGGAGAATTTTTTAGTTTCGCCGGAAAAACGGAATAGATGGTAATATCGGGTGGTTATGTCTATGGCAACAGGTGGGGAGGCTGAGGTAATGACTAAGATGTCGGTAAAATGTCCTAGGTGCCAGGCGAAACTGGCGCATAAGGACGGTGTAACTACCAAAGGTAAGCAGCGGTACCGGTGCAGAATATGCGGGAAATCATACATTGCGGTCCGTGCCGGCATCAACCCGCTGGTTGCCGAGATCGCCGCGGCGCTGCTGATCGAAGGTATCCCGGTACCGACCATCACCAAGGTAATGAGTCCTCACTGCAGCCGCCGATGGATTTACAACCTCAAAGCATCGCTTGTGATCAATGCGACCAGGTGACGAGCAGATTGCTGAGATGCAAGAGCAGCTCGAGGCCATGCGTCAGGCCGAGAACATGCTTTTCTCTGATGATCAGCTTCAATCCAGCGCGATCGATACCGCCTTTATCCGCTCATGCCTCTACAACAACGAGCGCGGTGATGGCATCCTCTTCGCCAAGGTCCACCAAGGTAAGTTCGTCATGGTTAAGAACTGGGGGAAAAGCGGCACCTGGCTGCAATGGACCGGCCACCATTGGAAAATCGACAAAAAAGACGAGGCCCACAACGCGGTCGAGGCCGTGGCCCAGCTCTACCTGGGCGAATCTATCAAGATCAAAAAAGTCTGTGAAGACCCGAAAACCGACAAAGAAGAGCGCAAAAAGCTCGACCGCGAGCGCAATCTCTACCTTAAAAGGGTCAACAAACTCCGTTCCGTGGCCGGCGCCCGCAACTGCCTGGAGTGGGCCACCCGCATCGGGCCGCTATCCCTGGCCATCATCGGTGACGACATCGATCTCCACCCTTGGCTACTGCCATGCAGTAACGGGGTGATAGATCTCCGCACCGCCAAGTTCTCACCTGGCCGCCCCAGCGATTACCTCTTGCGCGCCATCCCGGTGGAGTGGCAAGGAATCGACCATCCCTGCCCGACCTACGACCGTTTTTTCGATGAGATCCACCTTGCCGACCAGGAGCTGATCGACTACCTCGATCGTCTCTTCGGTTACACCCTCACCGGCCTGACCACCAACCATTTCATCGGCGTTTTTCTCGGCGAGGGCCGCAACGGCAAGGGCACCCTGTTTGAGACCCTGCGCTACATCATGGGCGACCTCGCCTGGAATATCTCCCCCGAGTTGCTGATCGAACAGAAAAACATCCGCAGCAGCGCCGGTCCCTCTCCTGACCTTATCAGCCTCCAGGGCCGCCGCATGGTGATAGCCTCGGAGTGCGACGACAACCGCCGCATCTCCGGCCAACAGGTCAAGCGGCTCACCGGCGGCGATACCATCAACGCCCGGGCGCCGCACGATCGCGACGAGACCAACTTCGACGCCACCTGGAAGATCTTTTTTTACTCCAACTACATCCCCAAGGGCATGGCCTCGGGTTTCGCGCTGGCCGATCGCCTGGTCTACGTCCAGTATCCGCTCAAGTTTGTCGAAAATCCGGACCCGGATGATCCCACCCAGCGCCCACGAGATCCCGAGTTGCCGGCCAAGCTCAAGAGCGAGGCCGCAGGCATCCTAGCTCGCCTGGTGCGCGGATGCATCGCCTTCCAGGAGATGGGAGGCCTCCACCCTCCGGAGACCATCAAGGCCGCGGTGTCGCAGCTCCAGAAATCGGAGGACACTTTCCGCCAGTTCTTCGAGGAGATGGTCGAGCCGGTCCTGGATCCGCGCGACCCCAAGCAGCTGGACCAGGAGGCAAGGGTCGCCTTCAAGGATTTGTACGGCGCCTTTTCCACCTGGTACCACGACGAGGTCAGCGAGGTGGACAAGTACCGGCCCACCAAGAAAGCGGTCTCGGCCTGGCTCGAGAAGCACGGCTACGAGCGCCGCAAACCTTCAGGCGTTGCCACAGTTTACGGGATTAAACTCCTGATTGGCGGTGATTTATGATGACCTTTCGGAATTCTTTTGGACGGCTTTCCACGGGGGCGGACCATGATGAGAGTAAAGGCCAAAAAATCGTCATAAATCGTCATCATCGTTTGATATCGGATAGTTATAACCGATATGACGATTATTCCGCGCACACGTGTGTATTTTTACTACTCCTTTATTCTCTTTTCTCGCATGTATTTTATAAGATAATCGTAATATCTAATATAAGTATATGTAATTATTCAATGATGACGATTTATGACGATTCATGCCCCCTAAAATCGTCATGGAGATTGTAACCATGCACTCGCTTCTCGCTGGTCAGTCTTATCGCCGGGTCGGCAACAGTGGCAGCCGGGGTCCGGAGTGGCAGGGGCCGTGCCCGGTCTGCGGCGGTCGGGATAGGTTCCACCTCTGGCCGGAGCAGGGGGCTGGAACCTTCTGGTGCCGAATGTGCGAGAAGGGCGGCGACTTGGTCGAGTACTACCGCTGGAAAGACGGCCTCAGCTACCGCGATGCCTGCGCCCGGGCCGGGGTCGATGCCCGCACCTATGCGCCGCAGAGCGCCCCGACCGCGCGGGCTGTCGGCAGTGTCGCCAGCTTTGTGCCGCGGCAGGCGGATCCGGCCGCGCCGGTCTGGTCCGAGCATGCCGCCAAGTTCGCCGACTGGTGCCATGTCCAGCTGCTCAACACCCCGACCCAGTTGGCCTGGCTGGCGGCGCGCGGCATTGATGCCGGCCTGGTCGCCCGTTTCGGCCTGGGCTGGAATCCGGCCGACACCTGGCGGGCGCGGGAGGCTTTGGGCCTGCCGACCTTGCTCAACACCTCCACCGGCAAGCCGAAGAAACTGTGGCTGCCCCAGGGCCTGGTCATCCCGCAGTATATCGGCGGCACGGTCGCCCGCCTGCGGATCCGCCGACCCAACGGCGAGCCGAAATACTACGTGGTCCCAGGCTCGGGCCAGGAACCCTTTGTCACCGAGGAGAGCAACGCCTATGTGGTCGTGGAATCGGAGTTGGACGCGATATCCCTGGCTGGTGCGGCCTTGGGATTGGCGGGGGTTGTCGCTATGGGCAATTCAACGGCTAAACCGACTGCGGCCCTCTGGAAGCTCCTCCAGCGCGCGGTCCATGTCTCGGTGTCGCTCGACAGCGATGAGCCTAAAAAAAACCAACAGACGGGCAAAATGGAGGCCCCAGGGGCCTCCGCATCGCGCTGGTGGCTGGCCAATGTGCCCACCGCTGAGCGGGTGCCGGTAATCGGCGGCAAGGATCCTGGCGAGGCGTATAAAGCCGGGGTCGACCTCCGCGCCTGGGTGTTGGCTGGTCTGCCTCCCCGGTTCCACCTCAAGGAGCGGATGGCGCGTGGTGCGGAGCCGCCAGCCGAGACATCCGTTCCCAAATCCGCGCCGCTCGTCTCGGAAAAGCCGGAAATCGTCTCACCCCAGGCCTCAAACGATGTCGAAAAACAAGAACCCGACGTCAATCACCGCATCATCACCCTGATCGATGGCCGGGAAATCAACATCACCGACAGCCGCGCTCTGTGGGATGAGCTCACCGCCGCCGGCGAAATCGTGTTCAGCGAGCAGGAGCTGTTCCGCCTCCAGGCCGCCTGCGCGGGCATGACTCCGGATGAAAGCGCCGCCGCAGCCATGCAGGTGGTGGATATGAAAGAAATATTTCAGGGCGCCTATGTGCGGCGGGGAGAGGTAACCGCTTGATGCAGATCACCCACAAAAAACCCGCCACCCTCATCGAGCAGGCCTCGCCCTGCTCTACCGCCGGCGTGGCTCCGGATGATGAGCAGCCAGATGAAAACCAGGAAGATATCTTCGCCACCCGCCTCGATGCCTGGCAGTATCTCCAGGACTCGGGCTGGCAGATCGGGCGCTCGCAGTTTTACCAGCACTGCAAGGAAGGGCGGCTGCTGCGGGACCGCAAAACCGGCAAGTATCTGCAGGCCGCGGTCGATAAATACGCGGCGCTCCACTGCCGCCTGGCCGAGACCGGGGAGAAGGTCGATGGCAAGCTCAGCCGGATGGCCGAGGACAAGGCCACCACCGAACTGCAACGGGAAAAGGTCCGCCTGGAGCGGGAGCAGCACGAACTGGCGGTGCGCAAGGGCGAGTATGTCCAGCGCGATGAGGTCGAGTTGATGATTATCGGCCGGGCGGTCGCCATGCTCGCCCATCTCAAGGCCATGACCCAGATGCGGAGCGGCGACTGGATCGAGCTGGTGGAGGGCAAGCAGGAACGGGCCCAGGAGTTGATCATCGCCATTAACAACTCCATCGAGGAGCACCTCGTCGCCTTTGCCCGTGATGTCGAGTTCGATGTCATCCTCGAGCGCAACGGGTCGAGGGGCGAGAGGGAAGAATCATGAACAACGCGGCCGCCAAACAGCGGGATCCGGAAGGCAGCGAGGGAATAGTTTCCCTGGAGACCTGCGCTGCCGATCGGCAACACACCAGCGAGGGGATAGGGATCTCGTATAATAAAATCATCACTATCACTGATAGTGAAATCGCTAAAAATAATCGATTGGCGCTGTTGGCGGATATCTATAGCCGGCGTTCAGCTATGAAAAAAACACGGGAAACGGAGGACACAATGGCAAAAGGAAAAACAGCGAGTTGCGATGGTTGCGGGCGGGACAAGCTCAATCTCTCCAGCTGTAGCGGTGATGTGGTCTGCAGTAGTTGCGCCGCCATGTACGGGGCAATCAATAACCGCCTGCCAACCCTGGCGGCGGCGATCAAGCGCCTGGGTAAGGCGGATGAATTAGCGGGTCTGCTTGGCAGTAAAGCTGCCGTTGAGGTCGACACAGCTGCGATGATCAAGGCTGTGGAGACGGCTGAGCGGGAGAGAGACCGCTACCAGACCTTAGCGGATGGCAGGCTGATGTTGCTAGAGGAGATCGCCGAGGCGGTTGGGTATGCCTTCGATGATCGATGGGACGGATTGGTTGAAGCGGTGGCCAACCTGGAATCCGACCGTAACAGGTTGCTGTTGGAATGCCCGCCAAGGAATCTCACCATGGCCCTTGGCCTGCCGGAAGATGCGCTCTGGTCAGTGGTGGAGTATGCCGCCATCCAAACCGCCGCCCTGCTCGAGTATTACCAGGTCGCAAGCGTGGTGCAGGCGGTGGAAAGGTCTGGCCAACCTCAGGAGCAAGACTGGCTGCTTCGTCTGCGCGATCTCCTCGGTATGCCGGTGAGCCGACCGGGAGAGTTGGTTGATGCGGTGGTTTCAAAAATTGAGGAAGGGGACGTGGCTATAAGCCAGCTCGAAGCCATCCGCCAATCATCCGTCGTTACCGATCCTAGCTCCGACCTGGTGGCCGATGTTTTGAATAAGATAGCTTCCCGAGACCGGCTCCTGGAAATGTGCGAACGCTTCGCAGCCGAGAAAAATATCCTCGCCGACCGTGTCTCAGAACTGGAAACCGCGCAAGCAGTCCATGAGCAGGTACTGGAGCAGATCGGCGAGGTTGTCCACTGCGAGGGCTGCCACCCCGGAGAGCTGCCGTCCCGCGTTGCCTCCGCCCTGGTCGGCGGACCGCTGCTCCCGCAACCTACCTCCGTCACTCATCCTTGCCCCCTCGACAGCCACCTCCTCGACCTGGTGCTCGAGTTTCCTGGAATCCCCCTGGATCGGATCGCGTTGATTCGGGAGGCGGTGTGATGGAAACAGTCAGCCTCAAAAACGAAGTTTACTCCAGGTTTCCGCTCCATCCCCAAGCTCTGCGGGGCAAACTGGTGTTTGGAAATATCGAGCAGATCAAGGCGTTGCGCAAGTATGAACAACAGATAGCCGAGTTTGATGATCCTGAGATGCGGGAGTGGATCGTTGACATATCGGTTTCATACGATGAGCGGGTGCGCGTGTTTGCCATATCAGAAGAGGAGGCGGTCGAGAAAGCGTCGCGCGAGTTTGAATATGACGCCTTAGATGTCGATTACAATGCAAACGTCGCGACAAGAAAAAGTGGAACCATGATCCTGGGGGCGGGGTGATGGCCGGCGCCCACGAAACACCCCACCTCTGCGCAAGCTGCGGTTGCGAGATAGACGACGCCTCGTTCGGGCTCTGTGCCCGCTGCGAGGAAAAAATACAGGACGCGGACACGGCCTGGAAACAAACAACAAACCAAAAAGAGGAAAACCATGCACGCCGATGAGTTTAACGAGATCGCCGAGGCCAGGATCGCCCATTGCCGCTCTATCCTGATCGTCAAGGGAAAGGAATACAGCCGGGATGGCGACCGCCTCCACAATTTTAAAACAGCCGCCGCCATCGATGGCGAGACCCCGGAGCAAGCACTGTGGGGCATGGCCAAAAAACACGTGGTCAGTGTCCGCGATATGGTCAATGATATCGAGCGCGGCATCGTGCCCAGCCGCAAGATGCTGGACGAAAAGATAACCGATTGGATCAATTACGGCCTGCTCCTGGAGGGCCTGGTTGAAGAGAGGCGACGAGCACTCGCACCGCCGCAGGAGGTTGAGGCGGCCGCTGTTTCTTGCGACAGAGCGCACTTGCCCTCCGAAGCGCTCGTTAACCTCTGCTGCCGTCAAAACATACCAACCGGGCGCACCAGTGTTTAAGCTCGCCCTGCCCGTGGATGGATGCCGCACTGGTCGGCTGGGTCAGTTGCCGGTGGACGCTGACTACATGGCCGACGTCAAGGCCCGCGCCCGGATGCTGGCCAGGGCCTGCCGTCTGACCGATGGCGAACCGCCTCCACAGCCTGAGCAAGCTGAAGCACCGGTGGCAGCAAATGTTAACAAAAAAGAAGATCAGGAGTAGATATGAGCTATCGGGTGTTTTTTTCGTTTTCAACCGGGTTGTCTGGTCCCATCACAGCCCCTAAAGGAACGATCGAGCGCATAATGGATCATGTTGCCTCGGTCGAGTCGACCCTCGGCATAGAGAAAACGCAATATAAAGACAATCCGCCGCGATGGAAAAGCACTCTGCCCAAAGACGGTGTGGACAATAAAACTTTTTGCGTCGTCGCCGAGGACCATAACGATTTTGTCCGCGAATTATACGATTCCTTTGCATCATGGTACGAAAAACCGTCGACCGATGGCGAAGTAATTACCCCTGAAGACGCCAAAAAATTCTGGCACGGCTTGCAGCTGATCACGGTTCCGCCAGAGCTCTGGACCCGTGAGTATTATGTGGCCAGGATGGAATCCTTGTATGAGGTTATGCGGGGAAGAGAAAGCGAAGGGGTCTCTTTTAACGAAAAGCCGCTGAGCCAGAGACAGGCTGCTCAGGTAATCAACCTGTTTAGTTTCTACCTGGATGTTCACGATTGCCGGCTGGACGTGCCCAAGGGGACCGATTATCTCGCGTCATCCTACGATGGCGGCTATGTGTGGTGTGATAAATGCGGGGCGGTCACGGCAGAACACGCGGATGCCTGCAAAAAACGTGGCTGCCCGGCGAGGGAGGATTGATGATCCAGCAAACCCTCCACCCTTTTCTCCGCGGACTCATGGGAAACCCGACAATCACCCCTCGCCAAGTTGGGTTTCGTGTCTCAACCCAACCTACGGAAATTAATAACTTAAAGGCCTTGATAGGCTCGGAGAGTAGCGATGAAAAATGAAATTCTGCTTGAACTTGCAAATAGATGGATGAGAGACGCAGACCCATCCGAAAAAGTAGAGGACGGGTCTGATGCGGCAAAAATAGGAAACGCGGTGGCTCAAGGGCATCGCGAATGCAAAAGGGAATGCGCGGATACCTTGAGATTGCTGGTTAATGTATTGGGTTAATAACAGAATAACACCCCCATGACCATCCCCCCAACCGACCTCAGCGGCAAAACCCCAAGCGTGCGGATCCGCGCCGACATCCCCTGGTTGCCGGAGCGGTTCCGCAACCGGGGGTCGCGGATCCACATCCGCTTCCGTCCTACCGCGGGCGAGCGCCACATCTACCGCAAGAAAAAACGGGGCTTGCCGTCGGTCTGGGCCGCGAAATACCGCAAGACCACCTACGGGCCGCTCAAGGACAGCTACTACGACCCGGACTTCATGCCGCACATGAACGGCATCATCGACACCTTCATTTTTCCATCGGTCCGGGAGCTGACCAACATCAAGGCCCCTCAGACCGGCGGCTCGGCGGGCATGGAAACCGCGATCGGCTACCTCAGCGACAACGACCCGGCCGACACCCTGATCGTCTATCCGGACCGCGACACCGCCTCCAAGCGCTGCAAGGATTACCTCCAGCCAATGTACAAGACCTCGCCGCGCCTCCGTCGCCTGATGACCGGCATGGATGACGACATGGCCTCCCTGCGAATAAAGCTCAAGACCATGCTCATTTACATGGCCTGGGCCGGCTCGGTCACCAGCATCGGTAACGTCTCGGCCAAATACCTGATTGTCGATGAGTTGGACAAATGCCCGGACCAGCCCTCCAAGAAGGAGGCCGGGTTCGAGGACCTGGTCGGCGAGCGCACCATCAGTTTCGACAAATTCGGCAGCAAGAAATGGTGGAATTCGACCCCCACCGAGGCGCCGTCCAAGATCGCCAATAAGCTCCGCGAGATGGACGTGATTTTCGACTACCACGCCGCCTGCCCGGACTGCCACACCCTGCAACTGATGGAATTCGACCGCATCGATTTCAATGGCTGCCGCGACCCCAAACAGATGCTCAAGGAGAACCTGGCCCGCTACGCCTGCGTGGCCTGCGGCAGCCTTTGGGATGACCGCAAACGGGACCAGGCGGTCCGGGCCGGGAAGCATTTCGCCCGGGACGACGGCCGCGAGCGTACCGTCTATCTCCGAGAGGTGCGCCCGGAAAAGGTGGGGTTTGTCTCACCAGCCTGGATCTCGCCGCTCAACTCGCTGTCCAAGTGCGCCGCCGCCTTCCTCAGGGGACTCAAGGGCAAGAAGGCCCTCAACTATTTCACCACCCAGATCAAGGCCGAGGAGTTCATCCATTACGAAAAACAGCGGGCCGAGGACGTACTCCTCAAACTCAAGGACGACCGCCCCGAGGGCCTGGTCCCCTCCGGCGGCGTAGTGGCCGCCCTGGTCTGCGGGTCGGATACCCAGGACAACGGCCATTACTACTGGATTGACGCAGTTGGCTGGGGCCTGGAGCAGGAGCGATGGCGGATCCGCGCCGGCTTTGTAGAGACCGAGGCCGCCCTGGAGTTGGACGTGTTCGGCACCGAGTACAAGGATGTGGCCGGCAACGTCTACCCGGTGCAGCTGATGGTCAAGGATGCCATGGGCCACCGCACCACCCAGGTCTACAACATGTGCCTACGCTGGCCGGGCCGGGTGGTGCCCTACAAGGGGGCCACCGGCCGGCGGCCGAACCCCTACACCATCACCAAGATCGACCGCTATCCGGGGACCAATGTGCCTATCCCCGGCGGCGTCACCCTCTACACCTGCGATAGCCACCATTTCAAGGATAAAGTCGCCGCCAAACTGGCGGTCGCTGCTGGAGCTACCGGCGGCTGGCATTTTGATCAGGGAATGACCGAAGAGCAGGCCACCCACCTCTGCGCAGAGTACCGCGACGAGCGCCACCTCTGGCAGTGCCCGAAAAACAAGCCCAACCACTACTGGGACAGCGGCGTGCTCTCGATCATCGCCTCCGACCTGTTGCAGCTCAAGTTCCGGCAGAAACCGGAGCCGCCCCCGGCTCCAACCCCGAAAAAAGAAACCGCCAACCCCTACACCGGGGGCCGGCAGATGTTTGGGAGGTGAAATGGGTATGAATCTTTTAGAATTGAAAAGAGCGGTTGATGACGCTGTTGAGGCCGCAACTGAATATGGAGAGCCACTTGAAAATATATCGGTTTCGTTACAGATTGATGGCCCGACTGACGAGTCAATTTACAGCGAAGAAGAGGTTGAGTTGCATTATGACAACGATGTACAGGCGAGTGGTTGTGTCTTGACCGCATTTGTTGATACTCCAGTAGGCGGAACTTTGCAGTGGATTCTTGTTGAAGAAACAGACTCTCCCCACGGGGTCCCAGTTTTTCTATGGAGCGAAGAATGGATTGATGATGATTTCAACCCCACAGGAATTAGAGAAGGACATTTTGTAGAGGGGGATGGGTATACCTCTTGCGGATGGGACCCTTGCCAAGATGTTTTCACTACCGAGGAAAGATCTACGCCTACCATGTGGTCGTTTAAGATTAAACCGGAAAACTAACGGATGTTTTTGAGGTGATACGTGGTCACTAATAATCAGCGAAAATTCATCATGTTTATGTTGAAAATGAAACTCTGGAAACTTTGCGTCAGCATGCGACTGGTGCAAGTCGTGCCGTGTAAGGGAACCACCTGGCTATTAAATTGGATTCGTCGGCGGCAAAAGGTTGATGGTCTGCACCATGCACCATGTTGTCCGGCGAACCATTACCACAAAATGCGGCTGGTATTTCAGCGATGTACTTGCGGGGCAACTATTAAAGAGTCGTAGGGCAAATGAAACCATATTTTTTGCCGCTCAAAAAAGAATATTATCTCAAGTTTAAAGAAGGAACGCAAAATTGCGAGATAAGGCCGGCCGGTCACCACGGATGGAATGAAAAAAATATTTATGCGGGCCGCCAGCTTAAGCTCTCCTGCGGGTATGGAAATAACGACAGGCACTGCAGATATATAAGGACCGTAATAGTGGGCTCCTCCGATTTTGCTTTTATGGGTGTGCCTCAATGGCATATTGACGCAGTTGAATCGATTTATGGAAAGCGCGATCGATGGTTGGTTGCGTATGTTTAAGGAGGGGTGGAATGGACTTTGACATCTCCAGAAAGGGAACCGGTACCGCCGAGTGGGCCGAGGTCACGGAAAACATCTGCCGGGGTTGCCGGAACGATTGCCTCTATTGCTACGCCGCCAACAGCGCCAATCGGTTCAATTTGCGGAAACGCGAACAATGGGCAACCGAGGAGCTGACCAAGCGCGCTGAAATAACTTCATACCCTGCCCGCAATGGGGTGGTGATGTTCCCGAGCAGCCATGATATTTCGCCGTATAACCTGGAGGCATACATTCGGGTGGCAAAGTTGATCCTCGAAAGGGGAAATCGGCTGTTGATTGTCAGTAAGCCCCGGCTCGAGTGCGTTGCTGCGATGATCCCGGCTTTCTCCGGTTTCGAAGATCAGATTCTCTTCCGCTTCACGATTGGCAGTATGGACAAAAATACTTTGAAATTTTGGGAGCCCGGAGCACCGGGGCCGATGGAAAGGCTCGAGTGTCTTGAACGCACCTTTCTCTCCGGATTCAACACCTCGGTTTCGATCGAGCCCATAGTCGGCGGCATCATCGACGCGATCGCAGTTGTCGAAATGGTAAGGATATTCGTGTCGGAAACCATCTGGATCGGAAAAATGAATAAGGTCCGGATCAGGGTGGACAGGGCGCACGCCGAAGCGGTCAGGGAAATTGAACTGCTACAGGGCGACAATGAGATTATGGCTCTGTATCGCCACTATAAAAACGACCCCATTGTTCGCTGGAAAGACAGCATTAAGGAAGTGGTATCGAGAATGGAGGCGCGATGAGCAGCCAAGCCGTGACCGTCTACCTGGTGGAGATGATCGCCAGGGCCGAGGCAGGGGTCGATTACCGGCCCCGCACCGGGGCGCTCTGCCCGGCCTGCGGCCACGCCGCCAAGATTGTCGTCACTCGCCCCTGGGTGGCCGACACCCGGATCCGTTTCCACAAGTGCCGCCACCCCGGCTGCATCCTGGCCAGTACTGGAACATCAATTAAAAGCGTTGAGGTGGAAAAATGAACCCATTGACCTGGCTGAAAAAAGCGATCGAGTACATCAAGCAGCGCTACCGCGCCCGCCGCTGCGCTTCTGGCCGGAATCTGTGGCGGGAATATACGGTCAGATCGAAGAAATTTGTTTTTTATCTCAGAGAGTGCCGGTGGTGCGATGTCTTGGAACGCCAGAATGCCGGGCCCATGGGCGATAAAAAATGGTATCCGATCAACACCCCGTTAAAATACCATTGGGAGCAGGAGGAGTTTGACAAGGCGCTGTAGGGGGAATGTTATTTCGACCGCAGGGAGAAATCTCTTCGCGGTCCGGACAATCCAGAGATCTCTCCCTGCGGTTCGAGATGACAAAAAACACCTTGTCAAGCTTTTCCAAAACCCGCACCTTTTGCACGACCCAAACGGTTTTTTCCCCGTTTTTTCGATTTCCTTATAAAATAGCAACATCCGTGCCAGTGCAACAAGTCGGGTACTACCGGTAGTATTGTACTACTGGTAGTACCGACCCCCTTTTTTTCCTCATTTTTTTCGCATATTTTCCTTGCAACAAGATTAACCCATGTTGCGAGGGACCATGTCACAGCTCACCGACTGCCAGGAACGATTGGGGCTCTACCGCGCCGCCGAACGGACCATCCTCGAGGGCAACCAGTCCTACACCATCGGCACCACCCAGTTTACCAGGGCCAACCTTGGCCAGATCCAAGCCGAGATCCGCAACCTCGAGCAGCAGATCGCCCAGCTGTCCAACTCCGGGCGCCTCAGCCATAGCCAGGCCATCTTCGGGGGCCGCCGCTGATGGGGACTCTCGGGCAAAAGCTCTTCGACGCGGTCACCGCCCTCGGTGCCGGGCTCCTTTCGCCCTTTTCTCCTGGCCGGGCTTTCCGCTATCGCCACGGCCGCGACGCCTACCGCTCATACGTGGCCGGCGAGACCTCCGGACCCAACCAGAACTTCCGTCCCCGCACCCGCAGCGCCGATGCCGAGATCAAGCGCGGCATCAAATTCATCGTCGCCCGCTGCCGGGACCAGGCCCAGAACAACCCCTCGATCCGGGGCGCTATCCGCCGGATCACCAACAACGTCATCCGCCGGGGGATCAAGCCCCAGTTCCAGTTCCGCGACGCCCGCGGCAAGATGGACAGCGCCACCAATATCGCCTGGGAGCGGCTGTTCGCTCGCTGGGCCCGCTACTCCGACCTCACCGGCAAGCTCAGTTACTGGCGGCAGCAGCGCCTCGGCCTCTCGCAGATGTGGAGCGACGGCGAGTTTTTCATCCATCGCAGCTTCGACACCAGCATTCCGGGCGTGGTGCCCCTGCGCCTCGAGCTGATCGAGCGCGATCACCTCGACCTCACCGTCGACGGCATCCAGGCCAACGGCAACCTCGCCCGCCAGGGCAAGGAATTCAACGAGCGCGGCCAGTGCGTCGCCTATCACCTCTATCGCAATCACCCCGGCGACTATCAGGCAGGCATTGCCGGTCAGCGCTCGGTCCGCTATGAGGCCGCCGACATCATCGATGTCTACGATCGGGAGCGGATCAGCCAGACCATGGGCGTTTCCTGGCTGGTTGCGGTGGTGATGGAGAGTTTCAACCTCGAGGAGTTCCGCGATTATGTCAAGATCGCCGCCAAGCTCGAGACCGCCTTTGCCCTGTTTATAAAATCCATGGGTCCGGATCTCGGCCACCCCGGCATCGGTCTCCAGCAGGTGCCCGGCCAGGCCGGGGCCTCCGAGTGGCCGACCACCTGGCAGGACATGCCCGATTATATCGAGCCGGGCCGCATCCAGAGCCTGCCCTTTGGAACCGAGATTGTCAGCCCAGGCCGCTCCACCCCCGGTACTCAGTACGAGCCCTTTGTCAAGGAATCGCGCCGCACTCAGAGCGCCGGCCTGGGCATGAGCTACGAGGCCTATGCCAACGATCACTCGGACGCCTCCTATAGCTCGACCCGCTCAGGATCGCTCGAGGAGCGGCTCAGCTACGGCGGCATGCAATTGTTCATCAACGAGGAGATGAACGACCGGGTCTGCGCCTGGTTTGTCGAGGCCGCCTGGATGGCCGGGCTCAATCCCCAGCCCATGCCCGACTTCCGCTTCAACCCCTGGCCCTATCTCGAGGCGGTCAGCCAGCAGGATCCGGGCTGGACCTGGGTCGATCCGCTCAAGGACGGCCAGGCCTCCAAGCTCAAGGTCGAGAACGTGTTGAGCACCCGCCGCCGCGAGGCCGCCGCCCAGGGCGCCGACTTTGACGAGCTGCTGGAAGAATCGATGGAGGAAGAAGCCCTCCTCACCCCGCTCTATGAGCAGCGGGCCAAGAATCAAAAAATTCTGATGAGTATTGAGCAAGGAGACCCCGGCAATGCCGCACCGTAACAACATCCGCCAGATCCGCGCTGCCATCCGCGCCGAGTTCGCCCAGGCCGGGATCACCACCGGCATCTCGATCCGCACCGCCACCTGTCGGGCCGCCGTTACCGCCGACGCCATCCGCTGGACTCTGACCACCGAGCAGCCGGCCACGGTCTTTGATTGGGACCGCTGGGACTTTGTCGATGAGGTCCTGCTTCTGGACGGCATGACCGTGCCCGCGATTAAGCAGGTGCCCCTGCTCGACTCGCACAGCCGGGGCAGCGTCGACGATGTTCTCGGCTCGGTCAATGATTTCCAGGTCGCCAAGGCCGGAGGCTTCATCGCCCTGGACGGGGCGGTCAGTTTCGCGGCCGATGAGAAAAGCCAGCGCACCCAGCAGAAGGTACTTGACCAGCACATCACCGACGGCAGCGTCGGCTATCGGGTCACCCGATCGGTGTGGATCCCGGAGGGGACCGAGGCGGCGATCAAGGGCCGGACCTTTTCCGGGCCGCTCAAGGTCAGCTATGAATCCGAGTTACGCGAGTTTTCGATCACGCCAATCGGCGCGGACACCCTGGCCAAGGTGCGTGGTTTGTGCGCGGGCCTGGTGGGCCGTTTGGCATAATCCCGGCATCGTGCCGGCAACATCAACGGGAGAGGTATAATGCATCCCAAATTACGAGCTTTTTTACTGGCAAATGGACTCCGCGCCGACGCAACGGAAACAGAGGCGTGGGAATTTCACAAACAACTGCAGGCCGACAATATCATGTACAACGGCCCGGAGCGGTCCGAGCAGGATCAGCAGGGCCAGCGAGCCGATGGGCAAGTTCCGGCGACCCAGGTAGTTGCAACGACTCCTGTCCAGACGGTTGTCGACCAGGCCGCCATCGACCGCGCCATTGCCGCCGATCGCCAGCGCTCCGCCGACATCGAGGATGTCTGCACCCGTGCGGGCATGGACGCCAAGGCCATCAGCGGCCTGGTTCTCTCCGGGGCCACGGTCGACGCGGCCCGCACCGCCGCCTTCAACCACCTGACCGCCAACTCGCCTCCCCTGGGAGCGGGTGCCGGTCAACGGCTGCAGGTAGGAGCAGAATCCCGCGACAAGCTCCGGGCCGCCGTCACCGATGGCCTGTTGCTTCGAGTTGGCCAGCGGTTAACAAAACCCGCCGAAGGAGCCCGTGAATTTAGGGGCAGAACGTTGGTTGAGATCGTGCGAGAGACAATGATTGCCGCCGGAGTCAACGTGCGCGGGCTCTCTAACCGGGAAATGTTGTCCCGCGCCCTGGGGTCTGTTTCGCAATCCGACCTTCCCAACATCTTCGCCGCCGTCGTCAATAAAGTGTTGCTCAACGCGTATGCCGAGTGGCCTCAAACCTGGAGACCGTTTGTCGCTATTGGCGGCGCCAACGACTTCCGCGATATGCATGCCCTCCGGCTTTCCGGGGCTCCTGACCTCAAAGGAATGAATGAAAACGGCGAGTATCAGACCGCCGAGTTTTCGGACGCAGGGGAAAAGTACCGCGTGATCCGCAAAGGAATCAAGGTGCCCTATACCTTTGAGATGATCATCAACGATGATACGCGCGCCTTGACCCGCACGCCCACTTTGTTCGGAGCAGCCGCAAAGCGGATGGAAGGCGACGCGGTTTACTCGTTGATCACCAGTAATGGCAACATGAGTGACGGCAAGGCTGTGTTCCACGCCGATCACAATAACCTCGGGACGGCGGCCGCTTTAGCTGCGGAAACCCTCGATACTGGGCGGAGCGCCATGCGGATGCAAACCGGCATGGCCGGAGAGGCTATCGACGCCGAACCTGCTTTTCTTTTGACGCCGGTGGCCCTGGAGACAAAGTCGGATATTTTGCTCCGTTCCGCCGCTTATCCGGTGGCCAACTTTTCCGAAGGGGTCAAGAATCCAACCTGGATGGGGAAACTGACACCCATCGCCGATCCTCATTTGGATCGGTCCAGCCTCACCGCCTGGTACCTACTTTGTCACCCCAACATGGTGCCGTTTATCGAGGCATCTTGGTTGGAGGGCGACGAGCAACCCTTTGTCGATGAGCAGATGGATTTCAACAGTGACGGCATAATTTATAAGGTCCGCCATTGTTTCGGCGCCGGCCTGGTTGATTGGGTCGGCGCTTATAAAAATCCCGGAGAGTAAATAATAAAAAATTCCGGATAACCGGATAAAAAAGGCCGCGTAGGGGCGGGCCTCGCACCCGCCCCGGCCAAACGGAGGAACCACCATGGCAAAAGGACACATCCAACCGGGCAATGTCATGCCCTACACCAACGCCACCGGTAGCGCCATCGCCGCCGGAACGGTCGTTGAATTCGCGGGGATGATCGGCATCGCTCTGGGCGACATCGCCAACACCGCCACCGGCAATCTTGCCATCACCGAGGTTTGGGAAATCGCCAAGGACGCTACCGTGGCCATTGCCCAGGGCGACCAGCTGTACTGGGACGCCACCTCCAACAGCGTCGACAAAACCAACACCAACATCCCCTGCGGCAAGGCCTTCGCGGCAGCGGCCGAAGCGGCGACCACGGTGCAGGTATTGCTCAACGCCTGATAACCTCAACGCGCACCAAAGGAATTATTTATGCCTAGAAACGTAGAATACAAATTTGATTTAGACCAGCCCGTTGTCACCCCTTTTGGTGATGATGGGATGATTACCATGCTGGGCTTTGACGATGGAGGACCGACCTATTTTGTTAGAACAAAAGAAAATCCTGGTTGGTTTAAGGAAAAACATTTGGTTGCAAAATAACCATTATGGCCACCATCCACCAACAACACCTGGCCGACGTCGCCGCCATCCTCGCCGATCCCAACGGACCGGCCGAGGATGTGACCATCGGCACGGTTACCCTCCGCGTCATCCGGGATCTCCCTGCTCTGCTCCCGGCGGACGCGGAAGGGTTGCTGGTCGAGCGCCAGGTGCTGTATCTGCTCCGCGCCGATCTGGGGTTTTCCCCGGTCCCCGGCCAGGAGCTGCTGGTGGACGGCAGCAGGTGGATGGTCGAGACCTGCCCGCCGGGCGAGGTCACTGTCCTCAACTTGATGCGGTACCGGACATGATCTCGATCAAGGTCGATCAGCAGGCACTTGGCCAACTGCTTGGCAAGCTGGAGAACCTGCCCAAGGGACTGGCCACGGCCACCAGCCGGGCAGGCAACAAAACCCTGACCGCCACCAGGGCCGAAATGGTGCGCCTGATCCGGACCCGTTATGCCATCAAGGCGGGCGATGTCCGCAAGGCCCTGGTGCTGCGCAAGATGTATCCCGCCCAGTTGGAGGGCAGTATCAAGGGGGAGAGTTCGCCCGGCGTGCCCCTGCTCACCTTTGCCAGAACCAAGGCCCTGCCCTCCACCAAAAGGACCAAGGCCGGCGGCTACACCCCCAAGGTGGGCATCCCGGTGCTGGTCCGCAAGGACAAGGGCCGCCGCACCGTGCGCGGCGCGTTTACCGCCAAGATGCAGAGCGGTCACAAGGGGGTTTTTGTCCGGGGTTCGCGCTGGAAGGCCGGCCGCAAAACCACCAAATCCAACCTGGGTCAGCGGGAGATTGTCGAGCTGTACGGACCGACCCCGGTCAAGCTGCTCGAGGCCTCGGCCAATGCCGGTCACATCGAGCAGTTTGCCCAGGACTCACTGGACAAAAACATGCAACATGAGGCGGAATTCTACCTCCGCCAGCAAGGACTGCTATGAATACGCTTGTTGCCGCCGTTGCCGCCCGCTGCACTGCTCTGGTGGCCAGCCAGTTTTTTGACGACCCCAACACCGAAGGCGTCGGCGTGCCAATCACGGTCCATGCCCATGCCCTGCCGGTGGTCGACACCCCTGACGACCGGGCCGAACAGAGCCCCTATGTGGTGGTCCGGCTGGTTGGGATCGAGGAGTCGGCCGGGAAATATACCTCGATAGTCCGCATCATCGGTGAGATCTACACCGCCGATGGCGTCGCCGAGGGCATGGCCGATCTGCTCCGCCTGGTCGATTGCCTCCGCCCCCTGGTGGAGCGCGGTCCCGGCAACATTGCAGGTTATAAACTCATCCCGCCGATTGTCTGGCAACTCGGCGACCGGGAGACGGGCAATCAGCCCCATCCCTTCTATCAATTTCAAGCCGACCTCCGCTTCGCCGGGGTCTGAGAGGTATCCCCCATGAGTTTATCAGTTTCTTCGTTCACAGGTACAATTTTTGGCCGTGAGGTCGATGCGGTCGGTGCCCCTTTAGCCGGATCGTTTTGGATGGATATCGGCGAGGTCTACCCCTTGGAGACGCAGGTCGTCTCCAAGGAGGTAAAGGTTAAAAGCCGCAAAGTCGCCACTGCTGGGCAGATCATCGGGGCCAAGGCCGATATCGATGACATCACCGGGAGTATGACCCTCCGCCAGTGGAATGCTTTCAATCTGGCCCGTTTTTTTTCCGGCACCGAAAGTTTATTGACCGGAGCTGGCGGCACCATGTCTCCCACCGAATTCACCGCCCCAGCTCCTGGGAAATGGATAGAGCTTGGGCATCAGGATTTCACCTCCCTGACCGTCACCTCCAGCCCGGCCGGAACCACCTATGTTTTAGGCATAGATTACGAATACAACGCCACCCTCGGTCTATTTACCACTGTCGCCGACGGAGATCTGGATGCCGGAACCGTTGCGGTGTTGATCGGTGGTGCCTATGCAGCGCAACGCGATTACCGCATCGAGATCGGAACCAGGGCGCAAACCAGGATGGCGATCAAGGGAGAACTGTACAACGAATTTTCAGGCATCAAACATAAACTCGAATACGATTGCGTCCTCCTCACTGCCGCTAACGCCGTCAACCTGGTCAGCGAAGATGGCAGTGAAGGCGAACATCTGCAGTTTACCAACACCTACATCACCATCCCCGGAAAAACCAGTCCGGGCCGGATCGACGGCGTCCCGATGTAATGGGGTACGATCCGTAACTGATTATTCAATATGCAAGGGGCGGGAGACCGCCCCTTTATTTAAAGGGAAATTATGAATTGTGTCACAGTGAAACATAAGGGCTTAGATCTCGTGGTCCGCGAACTGACAGTTGGCGAGCTGGAAGCTGTCCTTGCAGACGATGAGGTGACCACCTTTGACCGGGTGTTTGATGGGTCAATGGTGACCGAAAATATGGTGCGGATCTGCACAGGCCTTGGTGCCTCAGAGGTGCAGCAAACACATCCATCTGAGCTGCGGCCTGTGGTTGAGGCAATCAAGGAGGTAAACACCGATTTTTTGTCCGGAATGGCCAGCATCATGGCCAGAAGGGTAAAATAACCGGCAATCTCGATCCTCGGGCGCTGCTCTGTCGGCAAGTGTGCGAGTGCGTGGCGTTTGGCCATAGAGATGTGTGGCGGTGGCCTGTAAGTCGTTTTTTCATGGTCCGGAGTGAGCTGGTGAAACTGTATGGGAAATAAGAGCAAAAGCAAAATCGAGATAGTCCTTTCTGCGCAGGACACCCAGTTGTCAGCGGCCCTTAAGCGCTCCAGGAATGGTTTGAAAGATTTTGGCGATTCTGCGGTTAAGGAGGCAGCGAGATCGAAATCGGCTTTTGCAGGCCTTTCCTCTATGAAATTAGCCATCGGTGGAATCATTGGCGGCGCGGCTGCAATCTATGCCAACCAGGTGCGGCAGATCGCCGACGAATACACCAATCTCAATTCACGGCTCAAGCTCGTCACGGATGGAGAGCAGGATCTGGCCGTGGTCCGGAGCGGACTTTACAAGATCAGTCAGGAGACTGGGACTGCCTACGCTGGCAATGCAGATGCCTATACCAAATTAGCCAGATCGATCAATGATCTTGGGGGCGAATCAGAAGAAACGTTAGAAATCACTGAACTGCTCAATAAGTCACTGATTATTAATGGTTCAAGCACTGAGATGGCGTCGAGTTTTATGCTCCAATTTGCTCAGGCAATGGGTTCCGGAGTGCTCCAGGGTGATGAATTTCGCGCAATGTTGGAAAGCAACGGCTTTTTTGCCGCTGAACTTTCCAAGGCATTAGGCACCAATATCGCTGGGCTGCGGGAGATGTCATCAAATGGCGAGCTGACCGCTGAAAGGTTAAGGTCTGCCTTCCCTAAAATGACCAAAACAGTAACTGAGGAATTCAGCAAAATTTCACCGACTGTTGAGCGAGCTATGATCATGCTCGAGAACAGCTTTAAGAGGATTGTGGATGAATCCAATCAGGCCGGGGATGGAACAGGGTCTATATCTAAATCAATCACAAATCTTGCCGAAACCATCGATCGCAACCGTGACGGTATCGTTTCGTTCTTTAGCAAATTGATCGACCTTGGTGCATGGTCAACAAGGCAGATTGCAGGAATTGGAACAGAGGTTGAAGTGCTTGGCCAAGTTGCTGCAGGAAATCTTGATTTCTCCAAGTACATCAAGATGACTAGTGTAAAGGAATTTGAGGACTGGCTCAAACAGAATGTACAAACCCTGAAAGAAACAGAAAAGGCGGCCAAGGATGCTGGAGGTGAAATAACAAAATCATCCAAGCAATCCACGGAAGCCCAAAAGCAAATAACTAAAGAAGCTCTCGGCGAGATGAAGAAGCAGTACAAGTCATACGCTGATGAGGTCAAAAAATTACAGGGCAGCATTGCCGACGAACAACGTTCGGTGGCCGAAGAGCTTCGAGACATGTCTCGATCTGGCATGACAGATATCCAAGCATGGCGTGACCGCAAGAAAGAAGCCCAGGAATTCACCGCTAAAGCCCGCGAGGCCGCAAAGGCCGCTGGCGATCTCTTTTTTAAGGGTAACGCCGCCGCTGGCCAAGAGACGTATCAAGTTGCTTTGAGCTACGCCGAAAAAGCAAAGGATGCCTACCGGGAGCTGAATACTGAAGTCAAACAGGGTGACCAGGTGCTCATTTCCCAAAAAGACGCCTTGAAAGCTGCTGTGGCTGGAGTCCAGGAAGCTGGAAACCTCAAGGTGAAGCTGATGGCTGATTACTCCACCGCACTCTCTTTGGCCAAGGAGGCATTGAATCAGCAGAGTGGCGGCCAGTTGGATGAATCGATTGCCAAAGCAAAGGAAGGCGTTGATAGCCTGGTGCAGAAGGTTGAGGACGGCAAAGAGAAGATGCGTACCGCTTTCTCCGAGATCTTTCAGCCACCTGAAGATGGCGATTGGGGCAAAGTATGGAAGGCGATGGAATCAGGATCAAGTTCGGCCAGTAAGGCGGTGACTTCTACCTGGAACAAAACATGGGATGATTTTCTCGCTTCAGGCAGCGAGGATATTGAATCGTTGGAAAAGAAACTCCAGGCCTTGGCCAAAGATCGATACATCACCGTCCATATCAACGAGGTGCAGGGAAAAGCTTACGGCGGCATGATTCAGCGGCTCAGTTACGGCGGCATGGTTCCGGGCTGGTCTCCCCACAAACGAGCCGACAACATCATGGCGGCTTTAACGGCCCGTGAATTTGTCGAGCCGGTTGACGTTGTGGACCACTACGGGGCGTGGGTGTTTGAAAAACTGCGGCGTAAAGAGGTGAACCGATCAGCCTTGCATGACCTATTGACCGGAAAATTTACGGGCAAAAGTTATGCCATGGGCGGGCTTGTCAATTCCCTCAACAGCCTCCGCCTGCCGGAGATCCCCAAGTTTGCCATGGGCGGACCGGTGGGTTTTGCCGCAGGCGGTGAGGCCGCCGCGCCCTCCGTATCCGGAGCCACCATGACCGTCAACCTCAACTTCGGGGGCGGCGATATGATCCCGGTCACCACCTCCAGCACGGCCGATGCCAGGAGGTTGGTCAAGAAACTTGAATGGATGGCTCAGAGGAGCAGCCGATGACCGTTTCCCTGGGAGGAATCGCCCTCTCCGATGATCTCACCCTCTCCATTGCCTCGGCCGGAGTCGGGATCAGCCAGCGCCGGTTGATCGGCGGCGCATCCGTAGTCCAAACCGATGGCAGCAGCGGCGGCCGCACCCTGATCCTCAACAGCGCCATGCACCTGCTGCACAGTGAGATGGAGCAGATCAAGGCCATGCAGGCAACCGGACTCCCGGTCACTCTGGTCCATCACCGGGGCACCTTTGCGGTGGTTATTATCGATACCAGCGATCTGACACCGGATCAAGACTATGCCGACCCGGAAAACGACGCCACCGCTACTGTCTCCGGCAACATCACCCTGATAGAGGTATAAATATGACCATTGCCACCGCCGATCTCAAAGCCTTCTACGCCGCCGACATGAGCAATGCCTCGACCTCCGGCGGGCGCATCAGCTTCAACCAGATCACCAGCGCCGCCCTGCAGAACGTTTTCCCGCATGCCTTCCGCGCTACCCGCTTGGCCGGGAACCTTGCCGATCCGGACCACCGCAAGCTATTTTTCCGTAACTGCAACGATGCCGACGAAACCGGATTCGCGCCGCTGCAATACCTCTTCCGGCCCAATCCCTCGCAGGCCTGGTGCTACAAGGTCATTGGCACGCAGCGGAGCACCCGCGCCGACCTTACCGGCAGCGAGGCCCGCTATGGATCCGGACTGCTGGCCACAACCGTGGTTGCCGGGGCCACGGTCCTGGTGGTCAACGTCAAGCATGCCGATCTGACCTCCTGTTTTGCGGTGAGTCGACCGGTGCGGATCACCAACAAACTGCTGCCGTCCTCAACCACCGGGACGGAAGAGGAAGTGATCCCCGGCGAGGTCTCGGTCTCCGGGCTCCAGGTCACCCTGACCATCCCGAGTCCTGGCCTGGCCAACGGCTACACCGCCGGGGCGGCCACCGACTACCTCACCGGGACCGTGGTCTTTTCGGTCTACTATCCCGCATCCGGCGAGCTGGAGTGCACGGTCGACAACTGGAGCGAGTCCACCGGGACGGTCTATGATGAGGCCAATCATCCGGTGGTGTGCGACAACATCGGCACCCCGGAGCAGACCTGGACCATCACCCGTCTCTCCGATACCCAATACACCCTGACCGGTGACACCCTGGGCGTGGTCGGGACCGGTTCCACCGCCGCCGATTTTGCCCCGGCCCATCCGGCCACCCCGGTTACTCCGGCCAGCGGCAAACCCTATCTTACTATCCCGGCAGCGGCCTGGCTGACCACGATCCCGGTTGGGTACACCCTGGTGTTTCAATCCCATCCACCGGCGATCCCCACCCATGAGATCCGCTGCATTCCGCCCGCCTGCGCTTCCATGGCCGGGGACGGCATCTCCCTGTGCTTGGATATTGAAACCGTCTGATCATGCGCTCCTCGCTGGCAGCCACCTATACCGGCCCTGTTGCCGATTCCTCGGCAAAACTCTTGCTCCGGCAGGGCAAATGGTCGCGCTATGTGGGCAAGGTCACCAAGGGCGAGATGGTGCGCTGGGTAGCGGCGGCCATCGGCGGCAAGGACTATCAGGCCAAGGTTGACTGCGGCCTGGCTGGTGATGCGGTGGTTTGTACCATCGAAGCCTATCCCTTTTTTCAGGATCTGGCCTATCGCCTGGTGTCCAGTTGGGGCGAGCTCTCGGAGCGGTCCGTTGAGCTGGTCGAGATCCGGGACGAGCAGGTGCAGTTCCGCCTGACCGACACGGCGGCAACCGAGTTCCCGGCCCGTGCGATCCGCGCGGTGCAATGGACGGCCGAATGCCTGGATGTAGACGGCAACGTTACTGCCCCGCCGCCGTTATGGGCGGATGGCGAGACCCTGCGCAGCGGCGCGGTGGTCTACGGGACAGCCACGGTGCACTATGTGTGCGAACGCCACACCTCCATCCTCAACGCCCCTCGCCGGGAGACGGCCCTCGATAACCATTGGTCCGCCGTGGTGGTGGCTGCCATTCCTGGCTCGATGCCGGCGCGGTTGCTGCTGGAGCTGCCTCCGGGCATTGACGCCTTGGACGAGCCCGACGCGGTTTGCGGCCGCAGGGGCGGTGGCCGCAGTTCGGTGAAACGGGCTGACGGCTCGATGCCGCCGCCGGAACCGGACGGCGCCGACCTGATTACGGAGGTCGATTACTGCGATCAGCGGACGATCCGGGAGTACACCCAATGATCACCTCGCTCGCCGCCACCTACAGCGGGGCCGGTCTGGCAGCAGGTGCGCCCCGCCTGGGCTTGGAACAGGAACCCATGGCCGACAACAGCCTGACCCTGGACGATCTCGAACAGATGCTGGCCCTGGTGCGGTCTGGCGTTTCGGCCCGCACCTATCGCCCGGCCTCCTGTCCGGCCTCGGTGGTTGAAGGGTCGGTGCTGGTGCCGCTCGATCTGTGGGTGTGGCCGGTGCCGATCGATCTGCCCTATACTCTTACCCCCAATCAGGGCGACCTGGGCGCGGCCATCGCGGTCTCGATTGAGCGCGAGTTCGACCTGGTGATTGATTTTCAGCGCCGGGTCGAGCTGCCGTTTGCTACCTCGGCCATCTCCTGGCAATGGACCGGCATCCCCTGTTTCGATCGGATGAGCAACGAGGTGCCCCGGCCAACGGTGAGCGCCGAACCGGATGCAATTATGGTCGATACCGAGATCCTCGGGGTGCTCCGGATCAAATGCACGGCCGTGGGCTATCTCCACACCCTGCAGCTGGAGTTTGTGAAGGGAACCAACGCGATCACCGATGTCCATTGCGCGGTCACTGCGTCCTGGCAGGTTAACGGGGAGCCCATGACCGCCAACCTGCCGTTGGATCTCCCAGCCTGCGCCGCCCAGTTGCTGGAAACCTGCGAGGGCGGGCAGTTGGTGCGAGAACGGGCGCTCGGCTCAGTGAGCCGGGAGAAGCCGCTGCGGACAGTGGTCTATTATAATGACTGCGATGGCAGCGAGCTGGCGGTGCGCCATGAACGGGCCTAGCCTCAGCGCCACCTATACCGGGCCGTGGGTGCCGGAGGACCGCTGGTGGGTGCGGCTGGAACAGGAACCGATCACCGACGATGTCGCCACAGTTCCAGCCACCGCCAACTATCTTGATGCGGTCTTCCGGATCGATGCCTGCAACCCGGAGCAAGAGGCAACTGCAGCGCCTTCCGAGGAGACGGCCCTGGCAGAAGTCGCCGGGCTCGATTTCGTGATTTGCGGGCAGGATGCCGATGGTTCGGTCGAGGTAAACATCAAGGTTATCCGCTCGCATCAGGAGGAGGGCTATCGCCTGCATGTGGCCGGAGGATCGGCGCTGGCCTCTAAGGTGATCGTCGAGGAGTTCGCCAAGGTCTATCCACTGAACTCGGCGCGGGAGCTGGAGCTGGAGTATCCGGTGGTGGGGGCCTTTGCCGCTGTTTGGCAGCCCGACCTGGTCACCGCCTCCGGGGTGCGGCCGGACATCCAGCGCCATGGCAACACCCTCTATTGGCCGGAAGAGGCCACCGGTTCATTGCACACCGCCTACCTGACCACCTATGACCAGGTGACCATCCGCGTCGATGGCGTCGACGGCAAGCCGGGCGCGGCCACGGTGCGCGTCGTCTTCCACGGCCTGGCCTCTGACCTGGTTCCGGAATTGCCCGACCCCGCAGATTTGGATCATGCGCTGTGTTGGCATGTGCAATCGGAGCTGGCCGCGAACACTGCCGAGGTGACCTGCTACAAATCGATTACCCGGGTAAAGCGGTGCAACTGCTCCAAGGATGAGGTGGACAGCGAGACGCAGGACGAGGTGGTGCCCTGCCCCCATGGTGCGCCGGAGAAATGTCCAGGCTCTCATTCCAGGTGCATGCACCTGTTGGGTTCGGAGACGATCACCGAATATGTGGATTGCAGCGGTGACAGCGAGATCCCCGGCAGGCCCGGCCAATTTTACGCGGTGGCCAGCCGGGAGTATTATAAAAAGCAGTGCTGCGAATACCCCTCCTTCGAGCTGCCTCAGTGCCCGGAAATGACGGAGTCGTACAAAGGCGGCAAAAAGATATCCGGGGGCGAGGCCCAGTATCGGACCATCTACGGCGATTCGGTTTCGTTCGTGCCGGTCACACCCAAAGGCGGCACCTGCGGCGAACACATCACCAAGCAAATTATTGAGGCGGAATCCTGCTGCGAATCAATTCCGCAGTTGCAATGGGATGATGCAAATTCCCCGGATTACATCGCCAAAAACAGCTCGGTGATTGTGCGCGTCGCTGACGGGGCACCGCCGTTCCGATGGTCGATCAGCTCCGCCGTTGATATCAATTTTGCATCCGGGGGCACATCGTTAGAGACAGACTCCAGGTCGGTGCTGGTGGTCTCCGGTCCTGACTCATGTGGATCCGCCAGCATTACCGTCACTGATGCGTGCGATACCACGGTGAACGGCAGTCTGATCGGGCCAACCGGGAACTGGACGCGGATCGCGGTTTATGGAGAACTGTCCGGCAACCCCATTCCGGCCGAGCTGTTGCACATTGGCATCGCCGACTCGTTTGACGGGTCGATGGTTGCAAAATTGAGAATCGGCGACACTGAGTACCGGCAGGAGATCAGCGTGTGCCAGATGTACGCCCATTCAGTGGTCGATCCCAATAACGACCCGGCGGTGTGTGCCGGTTTGGAACGGGCAGATTACTACAGAGATGTGGATAACGGGCCGGTCTTCGAACCAACCTGTGACGACAGGTATTTCGATGATCAGGGAGAGGCTGTGTGGGCAACCATGGGGCTCTGCCAAGGATACACCAGCTTTAGCGTTATGGACCCGCCTAATGGGGTTGCATGGTTCGACCCCCCTTATGGTTACGATATAACTATTACTCCCCCGGATAAATGTATGTGGGGAGAATATGTAGCAGCAGGAAATGATAGCTGTCAGTGGGTGCACTTTAAAATCTACTATGGGCGATTAGAGGTGTGGGAATGGGTATGCTAGCGGCCTTTCGGCTGAAAGATATCGTCAACGCCCGCGAGATGCTGAAACATCTGCAGGCGAATGGCGTGCAGGATATCGCGGCTGCCCTGGCGATCCTCAATGAGCACAGTCACCCGCCTCCAGTAGTTCCGGCAATGCCCAAGTTGCTGGCGGCTCGCAGCAAAATTGATCTCTCGGTGCTGGCGTGCCCAAGTTGCGGCGCAAAAGGGCATTCGCGGTGGGGGTGTCTGATTGAGGGTGTGAATCGTATCGCCTGCCGATGCGGCTATAGCTGGATTGCGGAGGATTAAGATGTCTCTTTGGACCCCCGCAAAAATATCCTGTGCGTTTTGGTTTGATGCCGCCGACGCATCGACCATCACTCGGGTATCCGGGACAGAGCGCATCACCCGGTGGGACAGCAAGTGCGGCAATGGCCGCTATGCCGACTATTGGAGCGGGTACCCCGATTATGTGGCGTCCGGGCAGAATGGCCAGAATGTTATCCAGTTCACCGGGGCGGACACCGATCGCTTTGCGATCAATGCTGCCAATGGGAGCCGGTCCGTCTTTCGCAACATCGGCCAGGCAACCATATTTACCGTGGCCAATAAACTCGCCACGTATGGGAGCACGATATTCCATGCCAGCGCGGGCGGCACGGTGGCAAATCCTCGTATAGCGGTTTCGCATTATCTTGACACTAAGCCATACGCCTGGGGGCGTCGGCTCGACGGAGATACAACGCAAGCAAAGTTTACGGCGGGAGCTCGGACCGGCTATCTCCTGGGCACCTATGTGTATGATTGGGCAAACGCCTTGCTGCATGTCGGCCTGGATGGTGTGTTAGAAACAAGGAATCCCTTTCAAACGGCTGGCAACACCTCCGATACCGACAGTACGGGCATGTACATCGGCTTTCCGGGCACAGGGCAGACCTATCAAGGATACATCGCCGAAATCGTCGTTGTGATCGCGTGCGACGAAGCAACACGCTATCTGGTCGAAGGGTATCTCGCCCATAAATGGGGCATTGCCGATTATTTACCGGTCAGTCATCCGTACCGGGTGACCCCGCCAGCAGATGTGCGGAGCGTTGTCCGCGCCCAGCTCGACCAACCGTGGGGCATCAAGATTGGGGTTGATCTCCATCAACCCTGGGGTGATGCGCCTTTGCTCAGGGCGGCCATTCATCAACCCTGGGGAGATGCGCCCGTTTTGCGGGCCGAACTCTCGCAGCGCTGGGAATCCACCCTCACCATGCGGTCGGTCCTGGATCAGCGGTGGCATGTCTTTGGCGTGCTCCGGGCCGAGCTGGAACAGCGCTGGGCCATTACCGCTGATCTGGTGCGCGGAGTCTTGGAGCAGGGCTGGGATCTGCGCGACCGTGATCTGTTGCGAGCCGAGCTGCTACAGCGCTGGGCCATTGAGGCCGATGGATCGGTGCTGCGCTATCAGGTGGCGGTGACCGTCAATGGGGCGGCCGTCGGCATCTCCCATCTCAATATCGAGGCTGGCCTTGATCAGGATGTACTCTCCTGCGAGCTGCACCTCGGCTCCGAGGCTGACCATCTCCGCTGCCGCATCGGCTCTGTGGTGGCAATAACCATTACCTCCGCCGAGGGCGCGGAGGCGTTTGCCTTTGTCGTCACTGCACCCCGGATCACTGAGGAGCACGGCAACGCCCAGTTTATTGTCGAGGCCATGAGTCCGGCTGTTTTGCTGGGCGAACCCTACGCCGCCCCGATAGAGGGCGAGCTGTCCGGACTGGTCACCATCATTGCCGCAACCTTGGCCGGCACTCTGCCGCTCTCGTGGCAGACCGTGGATTGGGAAATTCCGCCCTCAACCTGGATTGCTGCCGGAGAAACTCCACTCTCCTTGCTCAAAACCCCGGCCGGAGCGGTGGGGGCGGTGGTCCAGTCTTTGCCCGATGGCTCGCTGGTGGTGGTGCCTGAATATAGCGTGGCCGTTAACCAATGGGCTGCCGCCGCACCCGATCTCTCCCTGGTGGAAAACCTCGATTGCTGGTCCACCGGATCTACCCCGGAACTCAAATCAGGATACAACCGGTTTTTAATCGGCGATCAACTGAGCACCGCCAACACCCTGCGTCTGGATGAGGAGTCGATATCCGCCACCGTCAAGATCGTCCGCGGCTATCAAACCCCGTGGGACGGCATCTTTGACCTCGCCCACACCGGCGGCGCCTGGGTGGTGATCGAACCGTTGGGCGTGGAAGAGCGCCAGGAAACGGAAACCATTGAAATCGTCGCCGGGGCTGGCCGGGTGCAGTATCCCATCTACAGCCGAGATGTAATCGAGTGGGGCCAGATCAATCTCGGATCGGTCACCGTCTCGGAAGATGGCTCCGTGCAGGCCGCGGTGGCCGGGGAATCGCTCCTCACCATCACCTATACCACGCGCTGCAAACGTTGGCAGGTGCGCAATCCGCGCAACGAGCAGCTGCAGCTGGTGGTTCCCGCATGAGTCAAGCTACTTTGGTGGTCCGGTTTGGCGAGGGCGCGGACAGCAACGCCTTTGTCGTGGCCGAATTTGATGAGCTGCTCAACGTCTCAGCTGCGGGCGAGAGCAAATCGTCCTGGCTGCCAGGCGACTCCATCTATTTTTGGGTGCAGCACGATCCGGCCCTGCGTATCGCCTCCATCCTGCCCACCGGTGCGGCCGGCGATATCGTGGCCTACGGACCAACCAGGAGATCACGTGAGCAGGAACTCTCCTGGCCGGATACGGATACCACCGTTGAGCTGTCGCACATCCCAGCCTCGACGCCCCTGTTGGCCTGGTATGGCGCACCTGGAACCGGACTGCAGCTGGACAACCGCACCGTGCGGATCACCGGAGGCGCACCCTGCACCTGCGATGCGATCATCCCCATCGACGTGCATCTCTACCGGTTTATCCCTCCGCCGCTCGATCTGCCCACCGCTGAGGACAAATACCGGACCATCCTCTACATCACCATGGAGGCCGCATGATTGCCGTCACCGTCCAACGCGCCCCCGGAGATAAGCCCGGACCGGATATCACCGATCCCCTGCTTACCGCCGATCCCGCCGCCGTTGAGCGCGGCCGCAACGAGATCGATGCCGTGTGCACCAACCGCGCCACCGGGACCTGCTCCGGGCCGCACCGGCTCTTTGTTCAGCCGGGAGCGCTGGTGGAATATCAGGGCCTGCGGGAGACCTGGAGGGGCATGGTCCGTCGCTGCGCCATTACCATCACCCGCGATGGCGACAGTTTTTCGGCCACCAGATCGCTGGAAATCGAGAGGGAACTGTGATTGTGCTCAACCCTAAACCGGAAGGGCCACAGACCGGAACCGTCATTGGCCGCTTTGCCGGCGGCTATCTGGTGCGCACCGCCTCCGGCCGCACCATCCGGGCCGAGTCGCCGGAAACCTGGATTATCTCCACTCCGGTCACGGTGCTCGCAGGGCAGATCATTGGCCGCTCCGGCCGTCCCCAACCATCTAAAATCTATGAGGTGTGACATGCAAAAAACTACCGTTGGAGTACGCCGTGACGCCTATTGAACCGCTGGACAAAGAGAAAATCGATGCTGTGGTAGGGCTGGCAAAATGGTTCAGCGGCATTGCTGCCGCCATTTGGCTAGCCTCAAAGACGATTTTTAAAACCGGGATGAAAGCCGGGGAAGAAAAACGGAAATACGAAGAGCTGAATGAAGATGTCGATGCGCTGGAAAAACAAAATGGCGGATATCTCACAAAAACGGAGCATGAAAGCCTGTCTCGGTATTGCCGCCTGGAGATCGAACACATGATCGATGCCAGGATCCACAATGCCCTCACCGATCTCCGCCAGGAAATGGGGACCATGAACGGCAATATCTGCAAAATTTTGGGTGCCATGAACATCGAGCCAGTTGAACCGGGCCAGCGGCGACGATCAGACGCCCAGGAGGATAGAGCATGAGCAAAAAATGGAGTGAGCTGGGATTATACCAGGAAGAGTTTACCGAAGCAGTGGCGCAACTAATCGTCTATGCCGCCAAAAATGGAATCAGGCTGCGCCTAAAGGACGCTTATCGTGATCCTCGAGTGCACGGTGCGTGGGGCAAGAAAGCGGGCTACGGGGCCGCAAACTCCTGCCATAAGGTAAGCCTGGCTGTGGATCTGTGGACGCTTGCCCCGATCAACCATCAATACCTGCACGACTACTGGGACACCATCGGCGGCGCCCCAAGAATCGCGGACGATATGGGCCACCACAGTTTCGAGTGGCAGGGATATCGATAATCAATAGCGGAGGTAAAAATAATGCCAAAATTCAGGACTAAACCGGTGGTGATTGAAGCAATCCAGTTTGATGGGGCCAATCGCGCAGCCGTTGCCGAATTTACCAAAGGAGAATCTTTGAGCTCCTGGACCATGGCCGAGATAGACACCATAACAATCCCGACTCTCGGAGGTGAAATGCAGGCTGCAAAAATGGATTGGATTATCAAAGGAGTGAGAGGGGAGTTCTACTCCTGCAAACCAGATATTTTTTCCGCTACATATGAAGAGGTCGAAGTTATTGATCCGTGTGATGGTTGCAATCAATCTCCAGCAGTATGCACAGGTCCCAGTAACTGCAATATTTTAATAAGGCGTTAAGCTAGCGCCACAACGAGGCTGCTACTCATTTGAGTGGCAGGTATATCGGACAACTAACAACGAGGAACACTATGAGATACATCGCGATCGCACTATCAAGTCTACTTATTCTGGCCGGCACCGCCTTCGCCGTCCAGGTGACCAAGCAAATCACGGTCATTTGGGATTATCCCGTGGCTGCCGAGGATACCATTGCCGGATTTAAAGTGTTCAACCAGGACGCCGGAGCCCCAATCTTCGACAACATCAGCCCCTCACAGCGCACAGTATCAGGGCCATATACCTATGACGACTCTGTTCCGCAGTCTTTCCATATCGTTTCGTTCGGGGCAGACGGTCAGCAGTCAACCCCGTCGAATATCAAGACGGTGACTCCGCCGTACAAGCCATTGGTTGGAGTGGGAACCTTCACCATCGAGCTGAAATAGACATGAAGCGGTGGACGCTTGTCCTCTCCATACTGGCCGTGGCGACAGCATGCTTTGGTCAACCCATTCATGTTGAATGGGGTTACACGCCTCCCAGCTCGCCAGCCGTCACTGGATATAAGCTCTATCAGGAAGGGGTGCAGACCTGCACATTTCCAGGAGTGGAAACGATGGCTGGAGACTGCGATGTGGTGCTGATCAAAGAGACAACCGCCTTTACCCTCACCGCCATTTTCAGCGATAACACCGAGAGCCCGCATTCGGCGCCGTTTTTGTTTACCGCGCCCATGGAAGCGGCAAAGCCGGTGATCAAAACGATTACGCTTATCCAGGAGTAATCATGCCTATAATCACCATCAAAATCGTGGAGTGAGCCGAGCCGATGACAAAGCATGCAGCCATCTGCCAAAGTGACACTTTCTGGGATGCGTGTGATTGGACCACTTACGACGGAACAGTTATCACAAACTCGACCGAGAGGGATGCTTATTATTATTGCAAGTACACCACGCTTGCAGCTTATGACACCGCAAAAGCTCGCAACCTATCCGAACCAGAGGTGTGTGAAATACTCGGCCCATGGACCACGCCGCATGCTGCATATAATGGCTCAACGGCGTGGGGAACATCTGAAATCATCAATCTTTTATTCGTCACTGTTGGGGTTGCGCGGCACGCAGGTAAATATCCGATCGGAAACGAATTCCGGATAGAAGATTCTGCTTTATGTTGGAACGTACGAACGCTAAACACAACGGTTGATGGGGTTGCAGCATATAATACTGGCACTGCTAGTTCGGTATTCTCAATACTTAATACAAAAATTAACTGTGGATTTAAGAATTGTATAGCTAAAGGCGGTTTGTATGGATTTGACTTAGGTTCGATATCAGCAGGTTACGGAGGTTTTTTTGCCATAAACTGTATAGCTGTAAACTCATACAGTTCTGGTTTCAGATTTGATGGTGTGCCATATTTTATAACAATACTTTCGAACTGTGTTGCGTACAATTGCAACACTTCTAACGCAAACTATAATGGAGGCTTTGCTGTACGTATTAGCGCACAAGGCGGACATTCAATATTGATAAATTGTATTTCAATATCAAACAGTTATTATGATTTTTATTTATATACATATTCAGCAAATATTCAATTTAAAAACTGCATATCAAGCGATTTAACTGCAAACTGGACAGATTGTTATACAGGCAAGACAGCTGGCGAAATCTTCACCGACGCAACTAATGGTGATTTTTCAATTCCTTTGTCGTCATTTGCAAAAGATATAGGAGTTTTTATCACCGGTGTTACCCCTGATAAGGATATCAGGAACACCTATAGAAACCCGGCCGCTATTGATATTGGTGCGTGGGAGTATGACACCGGGTATACGCCACCAGCAGAGCAAACCATCCTCACCATCACCGCCAATGTCTCTCTGGTAGGGGCCGAGGTCCGAATCTATGACCTCGACACCTCGGACGGTACTTTCGGCACGGAACTTTCTGGCACCGAATCCCACACCAGCGCCACCTACACCTACACCGGCCTGCGCAACAACATTATTGCCCTCCAGATTATGCAGACTGGATATGAAGAGTTTCTGCAAACCCTGACATTGGAAAACCCCACGCAATCACTCAGCGTCGCCCTCAAGGCAGACGTCAACGCATAGGAGCGAGTCATGGCTTTAATCGACCACACCAACTACACCACCACTCTCAAGCAGTCCACCAATCCCAGGGGCTCCAGCCCCAACGGCAATGTCTATTTCGATGTAGCCAATAACGAGATTCAGTTGATTGGGGTTGATGAACTAGCCACTGTGGATTTCGGAGCGGGAGCAGTCACTAATCCGCTTAATAACGCCGACGGTATCACGATGCGGGGCGTGTACAATTTCGAAAACGCCCGCCGTCGTCTCGATGAAAATTTACGCAAGTACAAGCGGGGCACCGATGGCGATTACCGATTTTCCGGTGCATTCAACTTCGTCAACGGCGTCAAGTTGGACGGCACTGACCGGGCGAAGATCAGGGGTAGCGGATTCATTGAATTTGCCAATACCGGCGGCGGCCAGACAGCCAAGGACCGCATCTACCACGGCGTAAAGAGCCTCAACGCAATCCAGGCCGGGACCACTTCTTATTATACCCTGGCCGCCGATACTGCCGAGGCCACGCTCCAGGCTGCAACCTGGACCAATTTCAGCCGCACCGGCAGCATCAACGAGGTGGTTCAGGTCTACGGCGATACCTCCTATGGCGATTCAGGGGCCGGTGATTTCGACTATACCGCTTCGGTGCTGGTGGTGCGTACCCGATCATGGGGATACAACGCCGGTGAAACCACTTCCGTTTTAACTGGGATCACTGAGTTTTCCGGGTTCAGTGCTGGGTATGGTGTGGGCGAAACTCTCAACAGCGACAACAGTTACACCCTGGCCGATGTCTACGGGGCTGGTAAGATCGCGCCCTGGACCGGCATGAGCCTGGAACGGTTGGCCGTTGCGGCCACAAAGACCGGATTCAACGAGGCGGACGGTGCGTTTCGGTGGGTGCTCAACAACACCGGCGGCGGCACGGTCAAGCAGTGCGCGGCCTACCTGGACGCTCTCGCCTTGCAGGATGTTGATATCGACATCGGCACCGGAGTGTACAACGGTAAGAAGGGCCGCCTCTGGTATAGCCGCAACGCCGCAGGTAAGGTTGTCACCTCTTCCATCGGCGGCGAGGGTCTGTTTATTGACGGCCTGAGTACCGCCGAGAAGCAGAACATTATCCAGACCGACGACGCCGGGGCGGCAAAGACCTACCCCTATTTCCCGGAGGTGCAGATTGCGGTCGGGGCCGCTGCAGTGGCTGACCTCAACGCCTGGTATCATGTCTTCTATGCCGACGGAGCAGCCGGGGCTGACTTCGACACCGCTTCCGCCGTCACGGTCAACGATTCGGACAATCAACCGGTCAAGGGCAATGTCAGCACCGATGCCGTGGCCGGCAAGATCAATTTTGCCTACAGCTACGACACCAACACCCAGGCCGGCTTGTCTGCGGGCGTGGACAAGGATATGGTGGTGCTGGTGGAAGGCGATGGAGGGGCTGGCCAGGCCATTGCCTTCTTCACCGTTACCCGTTCGGAGGTCGTCGCGGTATCCTGTGCGCCGACCACGGAAACCAACGCATGATCACCGTACTACGGACGCAACAGCTTTTTATTGATTTGCCCACTCCAGGTAGTGAGCCGTGGGTCAATATCATTGTCCAGCGGGTTGAATACGATGATCAGTTACAGCCGATGAATGTGGTGGACCGATGGGGGCAGGTCAATGCCCGTTTGAGTTCCATTGCTCTCAACACCTATCCGCTTAACGATCCGGTGCAGCCAGCGGCAGGGATGATTTCCGCCGCTGGCATTGCCGAGGCCCTGACCATGGCGGCAATTGACTTGATCATCAAAAAGTACGGTGGCCGGTACGATGCCGCAACCGGCCTCATCATGGTGGAGTGAGCGATGGCCCTGATTGATCACATCGACCCGATAGCGCGGGATATTTATTTGAGTGCCGACACCGTCGGGGCATCCATCCATCCGATTGATTTGTATCGAGAGGCCCGGACGTTGCGGCGCACGGTTGAAGCCCTGCGGATGTACCCGAATTTTCTTACCGCCAAAGGTAACGACGATAAGGGCGGAGGGACTGCGACGGAGCGGTATGTGGTTTTGCTACAAGGCACCCGCATCATCCCCTACAATGTCAGCCACACCTTGACGGTGACCGGGACCATTATCACCGATGACGGCCAGAGTGGCATCGCCTGTTTCGACCGCTCGCCGTTGAGCGCAACGACTCGGGTTGATATCAACTACGTTCCCCCACAGGTGGAGGTCATCATGGTTTCAGGGGGGTCCGGGTTGTCGTCCGATGAGCGGGCAAAACTCTTGAGCATTCCGACCGCACCAGCTAACGCGGCTGCGGTATGGGAGTATCAACGCTAATGGATGCCTGGGAATCTCTCCTGGCCGGATCGACCATCACGGACGGCGACGCCTGGGAACATTTGCAGGCGCAAGGCGGCGGTGGAGAAAATCAAATTGTCTACGTCACTGGCGGCCTGGAGGCAACCATGGAAAACACGCTAATGTCCGCAACCATTCATACCGGTGAACTCCAGGCAACATTGGTTGACATTGGCGATCTATCCGCCACTGGCCAGGAAATAATCCTCACTGGCACCATCAAAGATGCAGATTTAACCGGGACTATCACCAAATCAGAATTATCAGGAGTGATCGAATGACCACAATGACCACCGGAGACAGCCGCCTGTACAGTGTCGATCTTTTCATGCCCGATGGATCGACATTTATAATCGATCCCTTAAAGGACACGGTGCAGGTAGCCCTGGTCAGTAAAGATCTATTGACAAAATACACCGAACCAATGGCCGTTTTAAGCACCATGCCGGGAGCGGATTGGGCTAAATCAAAAGTAGCTTTCAAGTTCCCTCAAGCGGCAACATCAGGCATAGTCTTCGCTGCGCGTCAAAAAATAATAGAGGCCGTTCTGGAGGTACAAGTTACCTTCAATTCGGGGGGGGATGCCGATGATTGGACGTGGAGAATCGAGAAAATAATGCTTGTTAAGGGAAACATCCCATGATCGTCCACCACCTCACCATAACCGACCATTGCCGGGGTCCGCACCTCTGCCACGCCTGCGAGGTATTACAGCCTGGTCTGGTCGATGCCTGCCGGCGCGGTCCGGTCGTCATCCAAGAGTGGGCAGCGCGGGAACGCGGCGGGGATATCTCGGCGCTGATAACCTGCTGCCCGGAGCGGGCTATTTGGGTGAGGCCTATCGATGGGCGGCAATGTATCGGATAAACGCCTCCGGCTGAATGGTAACTTTTGGTAACCGCAAACGATGGTTATTAATTAGCTAACATCTTTAAACTATTAGTTTTTAACCGAATAAAGCAGCTCTTCGTAGGCTGCCGTCAGGCGGATGAACTGCTCGGTATCGCCGCCCTTGTCCGGATGAAGCTCGTGCGCTTTTTGCCGGTAGATGCGGGTAAGATCCTTTTTGCGCATGGTTGCCAATTGCTCCGCGTTGAGTCCGAACAGGGCAAAGGCCTGGGCGCGCAATATCTTGCCGGAAACGGCGTAACCGCCCCCCTGGAAACGCCGGGAACGCCCAGCACGCGAAAAACGGGACCAAGCGGCCGGTTCTTCCGGTCCGGCATCGAAATACATGATCAGATAGCGGACCAGGGAGTAGGGCAGACAGCCGGTTTGGGGAAACCCCTGCCAGAAGTCGGCATCAGCCGCCAAGCAGCAGATCTCCTCAACAAAAAGAGTGTCCAACCGCTCTCGGTTGAGCGCCTGGGGAATCGACCGGGCATAACTCTCCTGAAAAAACCGCTGGAGATCGAACACAGCGAACAAATAGCTCTGATACTCCCGAGGCGGCAGGGCCTGCTCGCGCGCCAGAATCAGCTGCTCGATCTCGTCCCGGCTCTTGTCGAGCAGAATCGTGTACAGGGCCGAGGTTTTGTCAACGGTTTCCGCCGAAGTCCGCCCCATGCGGAGAAAGTGAATTCTTCTCCGGTCAATGGCATGGGTTTCGGTCATTGCCCGAAGAAGCAAGGCCTGATCAGCCGGCTGCCAGTTGTGGTAGGCGTGCCGGTTACGAAACGGTCGCAACCTGTTTCTAATGTAGGGATCGACAAAGGGAAAGAACAGTTCCTCAAGCTCGTCATAGGAAGCGGTCACCCCTTGCTCACGCAGGCGGTGCAGAAAATCCTCTTCGATATGGAAAGACGATTCACCGGAATAGACAAGGCATTGGCCGGGATCGGAACCCAGTTCAGCCAGTTCGCGGGAGTAGAGGATGCCGCCGCTGCGGTACGTTTCCCGGAGCACGTACTGGTACTGCCGCAGCCCAATCTCCTTACGGGCAAGATACATAGAACAAACTCACAAAAATGAATCGGGGGGCCAAGTAAAGCGCGACTATACCCCGTTTCACCTGGCAACTCAAAGAAAACGGTTGACCAACTCCTCGACAGCATCAATGGAAAACGGTTTGGCCAGGGCGGCGGCAAAGTGGTACTCGCTAAATTGCAGCATCACTTCGCTGCCGCTGTCACCGCTGATGGCGACCAGGGCGGCCTCGGGGTCGAGGGCCACGATCTTGCGCGCCGCCTCCAATCCGCCCATGCCCACCTTCACCCGCAGATCGAGCAACACCAGGTCAAACCTCTTGCCTTCAGCAAGCCGCTGCCGGTACAGGCTGATCGCCTCTTCGCCATTTGTGGCCAAGGCAACCGTACAGCCATAATGCTCAAACATTTTTTTATTGATCAGCCGCATCATTTCCTCGTCATCCATGACCAGGATCAGACGTCCCCGCCCTTTTTGGGCATGGAAATGAGGATCGACGACCACCTCCATCCGCAAGGGAAAATACAGGGCGAGCGTGCAACCGCCAGCCGGGGGCGTTTCGATCCAGACCGTTCCGCCGTGCTTCTTGACAATGGCATGCACGATGGTCAAGCCTAAGCCCATCCCCTTCTGGGCCCCCTTCTGCTTGGTTGAAAAATAGGGGTCAAAAACCTGATCCAGGAAGGCCGGCGCGATGCCTGGGCCGGAATCGCTGAAGGTGATGCGGACAAGCTCCCCGCCCGGGACAGACTGACCGGTTCTGGCCGCCTCGTCGCCGCCGTCGACCCGATCGACGCAGACCTCGATGCAACCATCCGCCCCCATGGCCTCCACCGCATTTTTGGTGAGATTGGCAAAAACCTGGCGGATCAGATTGGGATCTACCGTCATGGCCAGCTGCTCATCGCCACACTGAAGACGGTAACTGATCCCGGTGAGTCGCAAATCCTGGGACAGGACCTCATCGATCAAAGAGTGGAGCAGCACCTGTGATTTCTGCGGCAGATAATTGTCGGAAAAGGTAGTGAACTGGCGAATCAACTGGGTAGTGAGTTGCAGCGCCTTGGCCGCTTCTCCCAGCAACTGGCTGACGTTTTGATCCCGGCTGATGTAGTGCGCCATCTCGACATTGCCATTGATGATGGTCAGCAGATTATTGAAATCATGCGCTATGCCACTGGCCATCAGCGACATGGCATCCAGTTTGCGGACGCGCTGCAGCTCCTTTTCCAATTGACGCTGGCGTTGCTCCAACACCTTGCGCCGGCTGACGTCCTGCAGAATACCGATGATAAAAAAGGTCTCGTCTTCGGGCACCGGCACAAGGTTGAGGGTTACCTGCCGCTCTCCCATCGGAATCGGTTCGTCGTAGGAGAATACCAGGGGAACGAAGCTGGCGGAGACATCGAGCTGCCCCATCCATGCCAATATTTGCTCTCGGGCTGATTCAGGCAGCAGATAGACAAGAGGCCCCCCCAGCACCTGTGCCTCGGGTTGGGCGAACAGCTTGACGGCGGCGGCGTTGGCCATGACAATCCGGCCTTCGTGATTGAGTTCGACCACACCCTCGGTCATCCTCTTCAGGATAACTTCCCGGGTCCTTTTGCTGCCCAGACT
>Ga0074197_1000186_pt1 | contig 91085 bp, 92 predicted proteins | sample EPASupsiteSAE305_FD_64526 | JGI IMG/M metagenome (GOLD analysis project Ga0074197, IMG submission 64526) | Bioremediated contaminated groundwater microbial communities from EPA Superfund site, New Mexico - SAE3-05 reassembly with SPADES | ecosystem: Environmental > Aquatic > Deep subsurface >... | reverse complement strand
TTCTAAGGGTTTTGGCTTTATCGAGCAAGATGGCGGCAAGGATGTGTTTGTGCATCATTCTGCCATCCAGGCTAACGGGTTCAAATCTCTCCAGGAGGGAGAACGCGTGACCTTTAATGTGGTGGACGGCGCCAAAGGCCCGTCAGCTGAAAATGTCGTAAAGGCCTGATCTCTCAGTCTGTCGTCATATAAACAAACCCCGCCTCGTGCGGGGTTTGTTGTTTGAATATTGCCTCAATTGTCAAAAGCGATCTGGCGAAATCGGTTCGAAAGCTTCCGCCAGTTCCACGCTTCCCTCCGCTACGTCTAGGAAATACTCAATTCAATACTTTTCACTTGGGCTAGGTCTACCGTGTCTCTTTGACCTCCTGGGGCGTGGTCGGCGAACTGAAATTATATTGCTGACGCACCAACTCTTAGTAAGACTGCCCGCCATCGGCTAATCACCGCAGCGTCCTCCGCTTGCATGCGTATGGCTGTTCTTCATTGAAGAGCAGACGGAATCCGACAGAGTCATGTTGGCGGGTCAAACAGCAGAAAGAGCGCCTGTTTCCCAGGGCTTATCCCCCTCTCAATTATTGTTTTTATCTCCGATCACTTCGGTAAGGTCGATTCCTCGAGGCCGCTAGGCGTACTCTTGCTGTCGCCACCCAAGGCCTTGGCCAGGGTGATGTGATTGTCCAATTGGTTGAGTCGGTTTTCCGCTAGATTTATTTCAGCCTGCCGCCGGTTCTCCTGGGCATCCAGCCAGAATTTAAGCGGACTGCCGCCTGCCTGGTACCGTATCCGGTACAACTCCTCGGTCTGCCGTGCGGCCTGTAGGGTCAAGACCAGTTTCTTCTCCTGATGCTGGTATTGTTGCCGGGCAGATAAACTGTTTTCCACATCGGCCAGGGCACGGTAGAGGGTTTGACGAAAGCCGAACACAGCCTGTTCATATTCGGCCTCGGAGATTTTTATGTTGCGTTGCATATCCCGCCATTGAACAAAGGGCAGGATCAGATCAGCCCCAAGTGTGGCAAGGGGGTTGCTTAGGAATCGCGCCAGTTCGTCGCTGCTGCCCCCTAATTGACCGCTCAGATTGATGGCTGGGTAAAAAGAAGCTCTGGTGGCATCGGTGTTGGCCAGGGCTGCGCGCAACCGGGCTTCGGCTGCGCGCAGATCGGGTCGTCGACCGAGCAGGTGCGCGGGAAGCCCCACACCCACTTCCGGGACTGTTGCCTTGGAGAGATCCTGCGGTTCCGTTGTTTTCAGGCTCTGTGGCGGCCCGTCAAAGAGTATCGCCAGACTATTACGGGTCTCGACTCGTTGCTGCAATAGTGTGGTGTGACTGGCCTCCTGGCTGGCAAGGTTGCGTTCGGCTTCAAGTACCTCAAGGCTTGAAGCCGCCCCGGCGGCCTTCTGCACCCGCACCAGTTCCAGGGTCTTCCGGGCGTACGCGATGCTGGCCTCGGATTGATCGATCCGCTGATTGAGATAGCCGATTTGCCAGTAGAGCGAAGAGGTTGTGCCGATCAGGGCCAGCGCTGTACCGGCACGGTCTTCTTCGGTGGCTATGGCCTCCCAGCGGGCTGAGTCATGGGCACTGCCGAGTTTACCCCACAGATCGAGTTCATAGCTGACCGCAGCCGAGGCAGCAACATTGCGAATTTCTCTGCTTCCTGATCCAAGATAGCGGCTAAGCTCGCCACTTCCCTGCACCGAGAGACTTGGTAGCCGCTCGCTGCCTACCAGTTCTGCCTGCAGTTGCGCCTTGCGCACCAGAATCGTTGCGGCTGCCAGATCGTTGTTGCGCTGCAAGGCCTCAGCAACCAGACGGTTCAATACTGGATCACCGAACTCTTCCCACCAACGGTCCTGAACGGGACCCTTAGCTTCTCCCTGGTGGGTCCAAGTGCTCGGCAGTGTGACTTGAGGCGTTTGGTAGGGTGTATGCATCAGGGTAGCGCAACCGGTCAGGGAAAAGGCTGCGAGCAGGAGGCTGATATAAATGTATCTGGATGCTCTCATTGTCTTACTCCCTTGTCAGGGCAACCACCGGGTCGAGCCGGGCGGCACTACGAGCGGGCAGAAAACCAAACAGGATGCCGATGCAGGTGGAACAGAGAAAGGCGCTGGCGATGGCAGTGGTGGAATAAATCATCTTGAAATCGGCCCCAGAGAGGGTAACAGCGAAGCCGATGCTCAGGGCCAGCCCCACCCCTAGTAGTCCTCCCAAGAGGCAGACCAGCACCGCTTCGATCAGGAATTGCTGCATGATGTCACTGTGGCGTGCCCCCACGGCCATGCGCACGCCGATTTCCTGGGTACGTTCAGTCACCGAGACCAGCATGATGTTCATGACCCCGATGCCGCCGACCAGGAGCGAGATCAGGGCAATGGAAGAAATAAGCAGGGTCATGGTCTGGGTTGTCTTTTCAATTGTCTGACGGATGGCGTCCAGGTTGGAGACAAAGAAATCCTTGGTGCCGTGGCGCTGAGTGAGGAGCTTGACGATGCTTTGTTCCGCAACCGCCGTTGTCACGCTGTCCGCCACCCGCACGGTGATGCTGCGTAGGTATTGCTGCCCGGTCAACCGATTCATGGCCGTGGTGTACGGCACCCAGATGTTGAGACTGTCGGTGTCGCCGAAACTGGTGTCCGCCTTCTTGGTTATCCCGATTATCCGGCAGGGCACCTTACCCAGCATGATCACCTCGCCCAGCACTTTGTCCGGGTGGTCGCCGAACAGGGAACGGCGGGTGTTCTGGTCGATGACCACGTCTTGGGCGCTGCTGCGAACGCTGTCGCGGTCAAACAGTTGGCCCTCGGCCAGTTCCATGCCGCGTACCCGGAAATAGTGCTCACCCACGCCGTTGACCTGGGCGGTGACGCTGATGCTGCGATAGAGCAGGGTTACCGATTTGGTGACCATGGGGGTGACCGTATCGACATAGGGCTGCTGCGCCAGGGCGTCGGCGTCTCGGGGAACGAGGGTGCGAACCCGGCCAGAGCGCATGTCGCCGAAATCCTTACCCGGGTAAATGGAGATGGTATTGGTTCCCATGGCGCTGATGTCTTTTAGGATGCGCTGCCGGGAACCTTCGCCGAGCGCCACCACCGAGACCACCGAGGCTATGCCGATGATGATGCCGAGCATGGTCAGCAGGGTGCGCAGCCGGTGGGCGGCCATGGCCGCCTTGGCCATGCGGAAGGCCTCGGTGAACCGGTCCCAGTGGGCCCGCCAGGGATGGGCGGAGGATGGCACTGCCGGAGTGTGGTCGCCGGTTCGCACGGTTTCCTTGATGCGGCGGTCGGAAACAATTTTGCCGTCGCTCAACTCAACGATCCGGTCGGCATGTTCGGCCACCTGCACATTGTGGGTCACGAGAATGAGGGTGTGGCCGTCGTCATTAAGTTCCTTCAGTATCTTCATCACTTCATTGCCGCTGACCGTGTCCAGGGCACCGGTGGGCTCGTCGGCCAGGACAACCGATCCGCCGTTCATCAGGGCTCGGGCAATGGAAACCCGCTGCTGCTGACCGCCGGAGAGTTGACCGGGGGCATGCTCAAGCCGGTCCGCCATGCCCAGGCGAGTCAGAAGATGGCGGGCGCGTTCCTGACGGGCCCTGGCGTCTACACCGGCGTAGATGGCCGGCATCTCGACATTGGCCAGAGTGGTGAGGCTGGCCAGCAGGTGATACCGCTGGAAGATAAAGCCGAAATGCTCGCGGCGGAGGTAGGCCAGTTCATCCGGTGCCAGCTGTCCCGTTTCCTGGCCATTGACCTTGTAGGTGCCCCGGCTTGGTCGGTCGAGGCAGCCAATGATATTCATCAGCGTCGACTTGCCTGAACCAGAAGCGCCGACGATAGCCACCATCTCGCCGGCGACGATGGTCAAGTCGATAGTGTTGAGAACAGTCAGCAGTTGGTCGCCGGCGGGATAGTCGCGGCAGACGCCCCGCAGTTCGATCAGAGGCGTTTCCATCAGAACATCCGCGGCATCCGGGCTGGTCGCTGCGAGGAGGAAGCTGCCGCACCCCCGGCCATCTGTTCGCCGATCACCACCCGTTGCCCCTCGCGTAGCCCTTCCAGAACTTCGGCTTGCACGTTGTTGTTCATGCCAATCTTCACCCGTTGTTCCGCAAGTTCTCCTGGCGCCGTTTCAACCCGGACTGCGTACAGGCCGTCCTTGCCTTTGTCGCCGAGGGCGGCCGAGGGGATGACCAGCACGTCCTTGGCCTCGGCCAGGACGATATTGACCTGAGTGGTCATGGAGATGCGCAGCTTGCCTTCGGGATTGGGGACATCAAGGATGCCCATGTAGAAGATGGCGGTGCTCGAGGCACTGGAGGAGGCGCTGGCGGAACTGCCCGACGAGCTTTCGCTGGCAATGGATTCCGGGGCCGGTTCAATGGATTTCAGCACCGCCGGGTAGCGGTTGTCCGGTTCGCCGAGGATCGTGAAATAGACGTTTTGTCCCGGTTTGACCCGAACCACGTCCGCCTCGGAGATCTCAACCTTGATGGTCATCCGGTCGAGCCGGGCCACCTTGATGATGGTCGGGGCCGACTGGTTGGCGTTAACGGTCTGTCCTTCCTTGGTGACGATGGCCACGACCACGCCGTCGATGGGTGAACTAATCTTGGTATAGCCCAGATCCAGTTGGGCAGTGTCGACCGCAATTTTTGCCTGCTCGATCTGGGCCTCCAGGGCGGCGATCTCAGCCCGCAGGACCTTGAGATTGGCCTCGGCGGTCTCAACATCCTCACGGGCGGCGGCATCGCCCTTGTGCATCTGTGTCTGCCGTTTGAAATTCAGTTCGGCCAGTACCAGCGAAGCCTCCTTGGCCTGCTTTTGCGCACGAACCGCCGCCAGAGCCGCTGTTTTGGTGCGCAAAGTGTTCTGCTGCGGCAAGCTGTCGATCTCCGCGACCAGTTGCCCGGCCTTGACCGTGTCGCCCAATTCCACCTTCAACGATTTGAGCTGCCCGGAAACCTGCGCGCCGACGCTGACCAGGTTGTCCGATTCCACTGTACCGCTGGCCAGCACGGTGGTTTCGATGGCTCCGCGGGAGACCTGGGCGGTCATGGTGCCCGGACTCTTATCACCACGAAAATAAAAAAAAGCGGCGGTCGCTCCTAGGGTCAGAAAACCCGTCACGAGCAGCCAGTAAAGCCAACGAAATTTTTTATTTGCAGTCTTCATGCTCAAAGATTCACCTGGTACCGAAAAGAAAGACCACCCGCAGTGTATTCTGGTGGTCTGGAGTTTCCCTCGCAACCGGGGGAATACCACGTCATTGCCGCAAAACAATATCGCATGCGGAAGGGAAAGCCTAGGCCCGGCGCGGTCTTTTTGCTGTTATTTTTGTAAAAACGGTGATTCTCGTTAGAAAATCACCGCCAGCACATCCATGGCCCGGCGGTCGTTTTCCTCCGCTATCTCTTTGATGGTTTGATCCCTGCTGATCAGGCTGATCCCCTGCGTTTTGAGCAAGGCAATGGTTTCATCCGGACTGTGGTTGGCGATCTGTGCCACCGCCGAAAGCGGTGCCAGGGCCAGGGCTTCCGCTATCGAACTGGCGGGATGCTTGCGTTTCCCTTCTTCGCCCAAGGGCAGCAATGAAGCACAGATAAGCAGAAAAAATACAAAGAAAATGATCTTGCCGGCAGGTCGGGAAAAGTAGCGCACCGAAGAACGCCAATTGGCAAGGAGGTGGAATATCGTCCCGATCACCAGGAGCCAGCTTAACCATTCATGCGCCGGCTTGACCAGCCCGAGGTTGATTTTAAAAAAGAGCAGGATCCCGGTCAAAGCGGTCAGGGCAAAGGCGCCGATAGTGAAGGGGGTCGCCCATTCGCGCATTCGATTCTTCCTGGAGATAGGCATTTTGTCCGTTGTGAGAAAAGTGTTCATTGCAGGTTCCTTTGGTATGTTTCCATGATGAATTATTGAATTCAGAGGTTCTTTCCGCGTGCATGCTGCACACGGTCACGATGCCCTGCCGATCGTATGGCGCATCCAGGCGAGGAGTCTCGATGTTTTTTCCGTGAGCCCGATACCACCAGCGTGCGGGAGAACAGTTATTCCTTTCCTTTGTCCGGCCGTGGCCGCAGTCCGGGCAGCGGTTTGGCAACCAGGCGATCATTCATTGATTCGCATACCGCCCTCAAGCGTATCACCATGCGGGGTCTTTATGGTCACTGCCTCACCGGCCTGTTTACCTTTGCAGGCCACATAGGCTTCAGGGGGCGGTCCGTGGGAATGTTCCTTCCTGTCAGGCGGTTCTTGAATGGTGACAGTCGTTGCTGGACTAACGGTAGGGGCGGCCAGCAACAAACCAATGAGCATCGCTTCCGTTAACAATTTTTTGGTTTCCACGCTATTCCTCCGGTTAGGGATGGGCTTGTCCGGTAACTCTGTGCCGATTGATGGCGACAGTTGCACGGTATCCGGTAAATTTGCAAGAAATGTGGAGGAAAAAAGGAAATGTTTGTCCTGGTGAAAAGAGGGTGGAAGCGGTTGGCGCGGTCGTGGTAGGAAAATGAAAGGAGGAACACTTTTGATGAAGAAAAAACTGACTATTGGCATCCGCTATCGCCTGTTTTTTGCCTTTCTTGCTGCTGCCTGCTCCGTGATTGTCAGCATGTTTGTGATTACCAGAATGAGCTTTGAACGCGGGGCGTTTCGCTATGTCCATTCAGTTGAAAAGGAACAGCTGGAAGTTCTAGCTCGGACCCTGGAACAGTACTATGCCGACAAGGGGCAGTGGACCTTTCTCCAGGAGGCGCCAACCACCTGGATGGAACTGGTTGCGGGCAGCAGACCACTGCGTCACCCTCTATTAAAGCTCCACCAACGGATAGACGGCCTGGGCGAAGGGCATGGCCCCACCCTGCGATTGCAGCCGCCACCACCGCCCCTGCCCAAGGGCGAGCAGATATTTGAACTGCGGGTGTTGTTGCTCGACACCGAACGGAAGGTGCTATACGGGCCGAATGAACCCTGGCCACAATCGCCCCATTTTCTCCCGCTCAAGGTGGGGGAGAAAATCATCGGCCATCTCGGTCTGATTCCGCCACGCATTCTGGCCGATATCCGGGTGCAACAATTGGTACGGGAACAGCACCAGGATCTGATCATCATTGCCCTCTGTATCGCCGCTGGAGCGGCCCTGCTGTCCATCCCTCTTGCCGGGCGAATAGTGCGGCGAATCACGGCATTGGCTGCCGCCACCAACCGTCTGGCCTCCGGGCAGTACGATATTCGGGTGCCAGTGGACACCAGTGATGAGCTGGGGCAACTGGCTCGTGATTTCAATCAATTAGCCAAAGTTCTGGAGAGCAATGAACAGTTGCGCCGTCGCTGGGTGGCGGATATTTCCCATGAACTGCGCACCCCCCTGGCGGTGCTGCGCGGCGAGGTTGAGGCGGTGCAGGACGGCATCCGCCAACTGACGCCCCAGACCATGAATGTGCTTCATGGAGAGATCCTCCATCTCAGCCACTTGGTCGACGATCTCTACGAGCTGGCCCTGACCGACATTGGGGCGCTCACCTATCGCAAGGAAGATCTGGACTTGGGGGTTTTGGTTGCCCAAACGGTGCAGTCGTATCAAAAACAATTCGAGGCTCACGGCCTTGCCCTCTTCTTTGAAGGACCGGACCGGCCATTGATCCTGTCGGCCGACCCGGAACGGTTGCGCCAGTTGCTGACCAACCTGCTCCATAACTCGCTGCGCTATACAGATGCCGGCGGTGGATTGCAGGTGCGCTTGACCGAAGGAACGGATCATTTATTCCTTCGTTTCAGCGATTCCGCTCCCGGCGTGCCCGAGGAAGCGCTGGGGCGCCTGTTTGAGCGCCTCTATCGAGTCGAGGGATCACGCAGCCGGGCCCATGGCGGCGCGGGTCTGGGGCTGGCCTTGTGCAAATCAATTGTCGAGGCCCATGGCGGGAGCATCATCGCCGCACCTTCCCACCTGGGTGGCCTGGAAATCACTCTCACCTTCCCCGCAAACGGCTGAAACCATGCAACAGATTTTGATTATTGAGGATGAGGCGCGCCTGGCTTCGATTCTGGCCGATTATCTCCACGCCGCTGGTTTCGCCACGCACTGGCTGGGCGAAGGCAAGGGGGTGGTCTCCTGGGTGCGGGAGGAGCGGCCGGGCCTGATTCTCCTGGACCTGATGCTGCCCGGCCGTGATGGCATGGAGATCTGCAAGGATATCCGCTCGTTTTCCGCCGTGCCGATCATCATGGTTACTGCCCGGGTCGAGGAGATTGACCGGCTGCTTGGTTTGGAACTGGGCGCGGACGATTATATCTGCAAGCCCTTTAGTCCGCGCGAGGTGGTAGCCCGAGTCAAGGCCGTGCTCCGCCGCACTGCCGGGCAATCCCCGCTGGACCAGGGTCTGTTGCTGGACCAACCCACCATGCGGGCCAGCCTCGACGGCCGCAACCTGGATCTCACCGCGGTCGAATTTAACCTGCTTGCTTTTCTCCTCGCCCGGCCGGGTCAGATCTACAGCCGCGATCAGTTGATGGAGCGAATGTATGCAGATCAGCGGATCGTCAATGACCGCACCATCGACAGCCACATCAAGAAACTGCGCCGCAAGATGGAGCAGGTTCGGCCCGGCTGCGACTTGATCTGTTCGGTCTATGGCGTCGGCTACAAGTACGAGCCGGACATGAATTGAACGACTTTTTATCCCCGCTCAACGCAACCCGCCGTTTTTCCTGCTGCATTATTGAGCATTTGGCCGCAATCATGCTATATTAGGGCGTTCACGGACGCCCCTGGCGCATTGCCTGTCCACGTATTACAAAGGAGGTTCTTTGTATGTCCTTTTTGCCGGCCATTGAGCAGGAAACTCGCAGCAATCCCGATGCCAGCGTTATCTGGCTGCACGGCCTCGGTGCCGACGGTCACGATTTCGCCCCCATTGTTCCCGAACTGAACCTGCCCAAAGAGCTGGGCATCCGTTTTATTTTTCCCCACGCTCCGGCCATTCCGGTAACGGTCAACAATGGTTACGTCATGCCCGCCTGGTTCGATATCCTGGAGATGGATATCGATCGCAAGGTCGACAACGTTCAGTTGCTGGTGTCGGCTGCAGCGATCAATCGTCTCGTTGATCGTGAACTGGAACGCGGCATTACCAGCCGCCGCATCATCCTGGCCGGATTTTCCCAGGGCGGGGCTGTGGTCTATCAGGTGAGCCTCAGCCATCCCCTGCCGCTGGGCGGCCTGATCGCCATGTCCACCTATTTCGCGACCAGCGATACCATTGCGTTAAGCGATGCCAACCGCACCCTGCCGATCGAGATCCAGCACGGCTCTTATGACCCGGTGGTGCCACCGGCGCTGGGCATCCGCGCCGCCGAATTTCTCAAGGAACGCGGCTATAGCGTGGCTTTCCGCACCTATCCGATGGATCATTCGGTCTGTCCGCAGCAGATCGGCGATATTTCCGCAGCGCTGCAACGTTTTCTGGCTTAAGGGCCTGGCAACAAATAACTTGAATAGCTTACATCTCGTCCTCGGGCCACCCTTTCACCAAAACGGCCTTGGGATACTATTCGCAACAGCCTCAATCGGACCGGGGAGCTGAACCCACGTCTCGCCATCCCGTTCAATTGTTTCCGGATATACCAGGATATCTCTGGGATACCTCTAAAAAAAAATCCTTTCCCCTTTTTCCCGCATAGTCAAAATTGCATTGAAATTATTTTGAACATTATGTACAAAATAATTGATAGTTGTTGGGCAAGAATTTTATTCTTACTACCCTTACCTAAAAGAGGACTCTATGAGAATCGCATTAATCTTGATTTCATCATTGATTTTCAGCTTTAGCGCTCTTGCTGCAGATGATGCATCGAACAGGGCTAATTTTGAAAAAGAATGTGCTGCCATGATTGCCCCTAATGGACCGTGCGGTAATGTTGTCGCTGGTGGAGGAGGAAGAAGAGGCTGTGTCAGCAAGCCGGAAAATTTCGAAAAAGCGACGCCGGCTTGTAAGGCTGTTATTGAAGAATGGCGCGGGATGCAGAAAAAATAAGTTTCTGAATTTTTAGATTCGAAATTTATTTTGAAAAAAATTAGGCTGAGAAGGGGTGATTTTTTCGCCCCTTTTTTTATGCAAAATCGAACAGCAAACAATAAAAAGCTGAGCCTGCGCCAAGGAACTGATTCAAAAACAGGTTTGGAGTCTTCTTTAAACGCGTTGACCTCCTGCTCCCAAGGCCGACGCGCCGGGGGGAAATTGTTCGATATTGTTGAAGTTGCAGCACAGCTTTCGAGGCGGTTGCAGTAAAAAGCATTTTGACGGAAGAGAAATTTATGGCCCTACAAAATATAACCCTGGGCCAGAAAACACCTGAAGCAGTGGTTCTGGTGAGCAACGCATTCTCGTCTGAAACCCATGCGTGAGTTTGCCAGGATGGTTCGACGCCATGAAGAAAACATTCTGACATGGTTTCAAATGCCCCTCAATAACGGCACTGTCGAAGGGCTCAACAACAAAGCCAAGTTGTCAGCCACAAAGCCTACGGGTTCCGTACTGTTGACCTCTTTATCTGCAACCTCTACCACTGCATGGTCAACTTACCGGCTCCTCCTCTCAAGCACAGATTTGTGTAAGGAGCCTAAATGTCAAACCGACACAAGCTTGAGACCAACAATACCTGCGACGATAAGCGCAAGGCTAAAAAGTCGAAAAGGATTTGCTGACTCACCCAGCAATATAATGCCGAGGACAGCCGTACCCACGGCCCCTACCCCAACCCATATCGCGTATGCGGTTCCTACTGGAAGGGACTTCATGGCGATGCCAAGTAGGCCAAGGCTGATAATCATGGAAAGCACTGTGCCAACCGTTGGCCAAAGACGAGTGAACCCCTCAGTGTACTTGAGTCCAATTGCCCAACCTACCTCGAATAAGCCTGCCACAACGAGAATTAACCAATTCATAAATACCTCTCATAAAGTGTGGCCGTCCCCAGTTGATTTAGAGAGGTGAGGTCGTCCCCACTTCTGAAAGGACTGGCATGATGATCACCGGTTTATCCGGTGCAATATTTTGTTGGAAAAGGCTAAGATTGTGGCCTGTCCCCATATTCTACTGTTTTTTAAAATAATGGGATCTGGCCCTGATCGCCTAAGCAGCGTGCAATTCTTCACGTAAATCCTTTTACCTCTATTATCGCACTAAAACCGGCAAAGAACGGCGGCCTAAACTTGGCGATTTTGGAATCATCACCCTTGATCAAGCTCGAAAAATTGCGCGAGATATGCTTCTCAAGGTATCACTAGGCGAAGACCCGGCAGCAGATCGCAAAGAAATCAAATTAGCATTCACGGTTGCCGATTCCTGGCCCCGCTACTGGTCAGAGCACGCCAAGGGCAAGAAGACCGCCAAAGAAGATCAAAGAATATTTTCGAAACACATTCCTGATTGGTTTAAAAAGCTTCCAGTCGATACCATTAGACCTTAGGGAGTTTTTCAAGGATAAAGCGAAGTTCATTCAACGGATGCATAAAAAACGGAATGAAATTGTCGTAGATACGGTGCCATTTTGAGGTCTAATCATGAATGAACAACTACAAACCGTAATAAAGACGGATTTTTCAATTCGAACCCATCTCACATCTCAGGAACTTGCGGAAAGGTTGCGGATTTCCCCAGGAACCTTGCAGAATTGGAGAGTTAGGGGATTTGGACCTAGATATATCAAGTTTGGAAAGCGTGTCTTTTACCCCATATCGATTGTCGAAGAATGGGAAAACAGCTTCCTAAAAGAAAATACTGCCCAGTAAAATGCGACCTATCTGCGACCAGCGGCAAAAACCGCTGGTCGCATCTTCATGGTAACTATACGAAATTACTGGAGCCGATAAGCGGACTTGAACCGCTGACCTACTGATTACGAATCAGTCGCTCTACCAAACTGAGCTATATCGGCGTTGAGGCAGGTTATACTACCGCAGAGCGCGGTTTGAGGTTTCTTGATGTAGCAATTTTATGGTAGAGTGTCAAGAATATGAATTGCTTATTCGCCTCATGGCTCATAATCGTTCTATTGCTAAGCGGCTGCCGAACCGAGGAGGTCAATCCTTCGAAATCCCGACAGCAACAGGTAGCCCCGCCAGCGATAACGCCACCGGTAAAAATCGGTTGTACAGGTTGTCATGACAAGGTTAAGCTCGATCCTGCCCATCAACTCACCTGCACTTTTTGCCATGGTGGCGTCGACAACGAAAGCCAAACCGACACAGCCCATGCCGGACTGATTGCTCGCCCGAGCCATCCAGACCGGATGGCGGCAACCTGCGGCGGTTGTCATCCAAAACAAGTGGAGACCGCATCCCTCTCTCTCCATTTCACCCTCGGCAACAAAATCAACACCATTCGCCGGCATTTTGGCGCGGATAACCGCCTGGGCACACCGGCGGACATTCCTGTCGCTGACTCGTTTTCCGACCCGCTTGCCCTGGCCGACGACTTGCTCCGCCGCCGCTGCCTGCGCTGTCATGTATATGCCAAGGGGGACGACTATGCCGCCATCACCCACGGCACCGGCTGCAGCGCCTGCCATCTGGCTTTCAAGGATGGTGCCCTGCACAGCCACGTCTTTGTCGCGCCCACAGACAGACAATGCCTGAGTTGCCATTACGGTAATTATGCAGGCAGCGACTACCATGGCCGCTACGAGCATGATTACAATTGGGAATACCGCACGCCCTACACCTCGCAGACCAGCCGCAATACCCCGCCCCGTCCCTACGGGGTTGAATCGCACGACCTGGCTCCGGATATCCATCAGCAACGAGGCCTTGTCTGCATCGACTGTCACCGGGACAGCGGCCATAACCAAGGGGCCGCCATCACCTGCCAGACCTGCCACGGTTGGCAGCCGGGCCAACCGCCCCCCCCCCTTGGCCAGCTTCGAATTCGCGATCAGGCCTTAGTTCTGACCGGACGATCAGACGGCAAAGAACATGTCGTGCCTTCGCTTCGTCACCAGGCACACCGGCTGTATGGGCAAAAGGTTGCCTGTCAGGTCTGCCACGGCCAATGGAGTTTCAACGATGCGCCCACCCATCTGTTGCTTTCTAAAATGACCGAATATGAATCATGGGAACGGCTTACGGTGCAATCAAGCTCCGAGGTCGAGTCGCTGCTGGAACACAACATCTACTCTTCAAATGAATCGCCGCTGACCATGCGTGACGGCCTGACCGGCGAATCACGGCCGGGGATCTGGTATCAGGGCTATGGTCAGCGCCGCTGGGAGCAAATGATTGTGCGCAAAGATGCGGATGGGATTATCAAGGTGTTCCGCCCTATCCTTGATCTTCATCTTTCCATGGTCGATGCCGACGGACAGGCGATATTCGACAACATCATTGGCCAGGAGCCTGGAACACTTCCCTACACTCCACATACTACAGGACATGCGGGGTTGTTTTTCCTCGACCGGTTCAAACATCTTCTGCCGGCCGGAGAAAAATAAGCTGCATGGCCGCATCACCTTTCAAAGCTCGAACAGCCCTTTCCCTTGTGCTCGTGCTTTTGCTCTGCCTTAGCTTTGGTTGTGCCTCTAAAATATCCGATTCTTACAAAGGCGAAGGCCCATCCAAGCCAGGCAGAAAAAAATCGAAATCCTCGGCGACCCAACGGCCCTATGTGATCAAGGGCATCACCTACTATCCGATCCCCTCAGCCATGGGCTATGCGGAACAGGGCCTTGCCTCCTGGTACGGCGAACCGTTCCACGGTAGGAAGACTTCCAACGGTGAAATCTACGACATGTACGGAGACACCGCGGCCCATAAGACCCTGCCCATGGACACTATGCTGCTGGTAAAAAATTTGGAAAACGGTCGTTCAACCGTGGTGCGGATCAATGATCGTGGGCCCTTTGTCCAGGAACGAATTATCGATCTGACTCTCGCCAAGGCCCATGAACTGGGAGTTTACGGTAAAGGCACCGCCAAGGTGGAGATTGTCGCCCTGGGAGCGCAACAACCAGAAGAGACACCCTTGGTGGTGACTGGCCCCGGAAAGCCAGTGGAACCAAGCAAACCCAAGCCAAAACCAAAACCGCCGCCGATCCCGGATTTCGACAAGGGGAATTTCTATGTACAGGTGGGGGCCTTTATCAAGATCGAGAACGCCAGAACGCTGGCCAAGGCCTTTGCCAAGCGAGGCCGCGACGTCATTATCCAGCAGTATCCGGCCGCCGGCATGAACTTATACCGGGTGATGATCTTTGCCAGCAACTCTCTGGCCAAGGCTAAGGTATACGAGAAGGAATTGGAAGCTGAAGGATTTCGCTACGCCTTATTGCTGGCACGATAAGCAGTCGGCCTCAAAGGCGCGGACCGCAGCGATGAACTGGTGGATGGATTCATGATTTTTCACGCCCGGCTCATCCTCCAGGCCGGAATTGGCATCCACACCATAAGGACATACCCGCTCCAGAGCCTCGCGGATATTGTTAGTATCCAAACCACCGGCTAGGAGAAAGGGCTTATTGAGCTGAAGGCGGTCGATCAGCGTCCAATCAAAGGTTTGGCCGGTGCCGCCCACAGCATTCTTCTGATACGTGTCGAGCAGATAGCCCCCCACAACATCATGGTACGGGGCCACTTCGCCAGCTGAGGTTTGATCACCGACCCGAATGGCCTTGAGCACCCGACAGGGTGCAATAAGCGCGGCCAGTTCGCGGCAATAGGCTGGTGACTCCGCTCCATGGAGCTGAACGTAGCCAAGGCCGCATTCACGGACGGTTTCCGCAACCCGCCGCAGTTCCTCGTTAACAAAAACCCCCACGGCATCGACAAAGGGCGGAAGCTGCTCGATGATGGGCCTTGCCGCAAGCGGTTCAATGGCGCGCGGACTTTTATCGTAAAAAATAAACCCCAAGGCATCGACCCCGGCCTCAACTGCGCAAAAAGCATCTGCAAGTCGAGTCATGCCGCAAATCTTGATCCGGATGCGCCGTGGTGGCCTATTCATACAGCCAAAAATTCCCGCAACAGCTGATCCTGTTTGCCAGCCCGCATCAGGCTTTCACCGATAAGGGCCGCTTTGACTCCGGCGACCTTCAGCCGTTGCATATCCGCAACCGATGTAATCCCCGATTCGCTGACCACGGGTACCCCTGAAGGAATCTTTTGCAGCAGGCGGAAGGTCGTTTCGAGGCTGACCGAGAAGTCGTTGAGATTGCGGTTATTAATGCCAATCAACCGGCTCTCCGCCGCCAAGGCGTCCTCCAGTTCCCGTTCGTCATGCACCTCCACCAGCACATCCATGCCCAAGGACTCGGCCAGTAATCGAAAATCCCGCAACTGCTCAACCTCGAGAATGGCGGCAATGAGGAGAACGGCGTCAGCGCCGACGATGCGGGCCTCTTTGATTTGCAGGGGATCGATGATGAAATCCTTACGCAGCACCGGCAGTGCAACCGCTTCGCGCACCAATGGAATATAGGCCAGTGACCCCTGAAAAAAATCGACATCGGTGAGAACTGAGAGGCAATGCGCTCCCCCCTCCCGATAATTGAGGGCGATGCGGACCGGGTCGAAATCAGGCTGAATGACCCCTTTGGAGGGCGAGGCTTTTTTGGCCTCGGCAATGATGGCCACACCAGGGGCATCGATCAAGGCCTGGAGAAAGCCGCGCGGCGGCGACACAGGCTGATCCAATGAGGGCAAACCACGCTCTTTTAAGGCCGCGACCTCTTCATACTTCCTGGCAACAATGGTATCGAGAATCATAATGGGATCAGGATTTGCTGAAGCGGATCAACTGCTCCAGTTTATTCAAGGCCGCGCCGGAAGCGATCATCTCTCTAGCCACCGCAATTCCCGCCGGGATAGTTTCGGCCAGACCCGCAGCCATCAAGGCTGTGCCGGCATTGAGCAGGACCATATCCAGCTTAGCGCCAGGTTCGCCGCCCAGAACCGCCCGCACCTGGGTCGCAGATTCTTCCGCTGTCCGACCGCCGCGAATAGCGGCGAGATCGGCGGACTGCAATCCCACCTCTTCCGGTGTCACCATCGAGGTTGTCACTTTTCCCTGATAGCCGTCGGCGATGTGCGTAGCGCCGGTAACGGTCATCTCATCAAGGTTGCCCTCTCCCCACACGATGATGGCCCGCTTCATCCCGAGGCGAACCAGCACTTCAGCCAGTACCGTGGTCAATTCAGGGGCAAAAACGCCGGTCAGTTGCACATTGGCCCCGGCGGGATTGGTCATGGGACCGAGGATATTGAACAGGGTGCGGATGCCGATCTCGCGACGCGGCCCAATGGCGTACTTCATGGCCCCGTGCAGCATGGGAGCGAAAAGAAAACCGATGCCGACCTCACGCACGCAGGCCGCCACCTTTTCCGGCGGCATGCTCAGATCAACGCCCAAGGCCTCAATGACATCTGCGGCACCGCAATGCGAGGAAGCAGCCCGGTTGCCGTGCTTGGCCACCGGAACACCGGCAGCGGCAACAACAAAAGAGGTGGTGGTCGAAACATTGAAACTGCCGGAACCGTCACCGCCGGTCCCAACGATGTCCATCAGCACTTCGCCGCCCGCGGTATTGATGCCGGTGTCGATGAAGGTCGCTTTTTCCCGCATCACCTTGACCGCACCGACAATTTCGTCGATGGTCTCCCCCTTCATCCGCAGCCCGGTGATGAATGCGCCGATCTGGGCGGTGGTGGCCTCGCCACTCATGATCTCCTGCATCACCCCGGCCATCTCCTGTTCGCTCAGGTGCCGCAGAGCAACAACCTTGGCAATAGCTTCTCTAATCATGATGCAACCTCTTCTGATTACAAAAAATCAATGCCGTTGACGCAGCAACTGCTCATAATCCGGCCGGAGGAAATTGTGGAGCAAGATGTTGCCCGGCCCAGTCATAATCGATTCCGGGTGGAACTGCACCCCTTCGATCGGCAACGTCTTATGCCTGAGCCCCATCAACTCTCCCTGATCGGTATGGGCGGTGGCCACTAGGCAATCAGGCAGGGGTTCTTCCACCACCAGGGAATGGTAGCGCATGCCAGAAAAGGATTCGGGCAATCCGGTGAAAACACCATATCCGTCATGGTTGATGGGACTGGTCTTGCCGTGCATTAACCGGGAGGCGCGAATCACCTTGCCACCGAAGGCTTCGCCGATCGACTGGTGCCCCAGGCAGACGCCCAGTATGGGCAGGCGGCTGCTAAAATGGAGAATCGATGCCATGGAAATACCGGCTTCTTTGGGAGTGCAGGGGCCTGGGGAGATGAGCAGCCGATCCGGCCTGAGGGCTTCGATTTCGGAAACCGTGATGGCATCGTTGCGAAACACTCTGATTTCCGGGGCCTGCCAACCGGATGCTGCACCCGGAGGGGCAGTAGCTAGGGTTTGTACGATGTTGTAGGTAAAGGAATCGTAGTTATCGATGATGATTATCACGGCTTAAAACCCCTTTTCCGCCAGTTCCACGGCCCGCCGCAGCCCCATGGCCTTATTGATGGTTTCCTCGTACTCTTTATTTGGATCTGAATCGGCCACAATGCCCGCTCCGGCCTGGATCCAGAGATCCCGTCCCTTGATGATGAAGGTGCGGATGGTGATGCAAAAATCCATATTGCCGGAGAATCCGAAATAGCCGACCGCGCCGGCATATGGGCCACGACGGCTGACCTCCAGTTCGTCAATAATCTCCATGGCCCGAATTTTGGGGGCACCACTCACCGTACCAGCCGGAAAACAGGCCTCCATTACATCGAACTGATCCCGGCCTGCCTGCAATCTGCCATGCACCCCGGATACAATATGCATCACATGACTGTAGCGTTCGATTACCAGCAGATCGCGGACGGCCACCGAACCGCTTTCCGCTACCCGGCCGACATCGTTGCGCCCCAGATCGACCAGCATCAGATGCTCAGCCCGCTCCTTGGGATCGGCCAGCAATTCCTGTTCCAAGGCGAGATCTTCCTCAGGGGTCGCTCCCCGTTTCCTCGTGCCAGCAATGGGCCGCAGCTCGATGTTGCCCTCCTCCAGACGCACCAGAATCTCAGGAGAGGAGCCGATCAGCACCATGTCGCCCTGGCGGAGATAAAAAAGGTACGGACTGGGGTTGATATGGCGCAGGGCGCGGTAGAGAGCAAAGGGTTTCAACTCGGATTCGGCATGAAAACGCTGAGAGAGTACCACTTGAATAATGTCGCCTGCAAGGATGTATTCCTTGGCCCGTTCGACCATGGCGCTAAAACTTGCCTCATCCATGTTCGAAGAAAACCGGTGCGCCTCGACAGGCTGTTCCTGGGCGACAAATTGGCGGGATATGGGCTGATGAAGACGATCGATAATTTCTTCGATTCGCCGGCTGGCCTGGTTATAAAGGTGCTCAACACTATCCGGTCCTTTCTTCCATACATTGCAGACAATGGTCAGGTTCTGCTGCACTGCGTCATGGATCAGGACAATGCCCGGCACCATGAAGGAAGAGTCGGGCAAATCGATCGGCGGATGCCGGTCCGGAAGCTTTTCCATGAACCGCACCATGTCATAGCCGAGAAAACCGACGGCACCACCGTAGAACCTGGGCAGGCCAGGGGCGTTGCTCACCGTGAACGATGCCAGCAGTTGTCGCAACTCGGCCAGGGGATTGACACCCAAACGTTCATCACCGCCATTTGCCAAGCCAGGATATTCAATGCTCACTCGGTCGCCGACACTGGTGAAAGTAAGCAACGGATCAAGTCCGATAAAGGAATAACGTCCCCACTTTTCACCGCCCTCCATGGATTCAAACAAAAAGGCATGGGGATCGTTGCCGGCGATTTTGGCAAAAATGGTCAGCGGCGTTTCAAGATCGGCAATGATGGTTCGATAAACCGGGACAAGATCGGAAGAACCGATCATTTCGGCGAAGGCCTGTGGCTCAGGAAAATACATGGAAGACACCTGTGGAATTCAGTGGCATCGGGATCAATCTGCTTTTGATGCATGCCGTCACGTTGCCCTTGATGGCCGACATGCCGTTTCTCCCTAGTTCCCGGTCACTGCCTCAGGTGACAGCACAGCAAAAAAATGGCGGTTCAGTGTGGTTCCGGGACGTGCGATTTTCATCGGAAGAATATAAAAAAAGCCATGGGAGCATATACTGCCCTCATGGCTTTGACGAACTAGGAACTGAAATGGATAACAGGTTCCACCTTAAGCAAGGGGTTGCATCTTGTTAACCCTTTTAGTCAGGCGGGAAACCTTGCGGGAAGCGGTATTTTTGTGAACCGCACCCTTGGTGGAAGTCTTGTAAATCACTGGGATGGCGGCCTGCAGAGCGGCTTTCGCTTGTTCCTCCGAACCGGCGGCAAGAGCCTCTTCCACCTGACGGATAGCGGTCTTCATTGCCGACTTGCTCATTCGGTTGCGCATACGACGCATTTTAGACTGACGATCTCTTTTCTCTGCTGATTTATGATTTGCCATGAGGACTCCTAATTTCTTATTATAAAAAGCATCTATGATGAAAGATTAAAAATTTAAAGTAAGTTTTATACATAAAAACCATCTGGATGTCAAGCATGCCGTCCAGATACCACCGGAGATTTTTATTGAGCGCGTCTCGCTCCTTGAATCCCCTCTCAATCAACTCCGATAGCACCGTTGAAATGACAGCATTGACCACATTATCAGCTCACGGATGTGTCCTCAAAAACGGGCTGCCGCAGCAGCAGGCACAGGAGCAGGCTTCCCTTTCCCTATCGAGCCCTCAAACAGGATAACAAAAAAGCCGGGGGCAATCGGTATAAAACCGTTTACCTCCGGCCTATGGCAAAAATATGGCAAATCGTTCAGGCGGCTTTAGTGTCCAAACCCTGCACTTTTCTTGATCGTTGTTTATCGATCTTTTTTGGTATCAGTCCGTTAGCCATGAATGCTGTGCATTGCTTACGTTTTTCAAAGGGGCAATCAGTGATGTTCCAGCAAGGCGTGTACTGCAGCAGCTTTTTCACGGCGGCAATGGAAATACCATGTTCGTGGATCATCTCCCGCAAGCACTCGATCCATTTGATATCATTCATGGTAAAGTAGCGCCACTTGCCCTTGCGCATAGGGGTAATCAACCCTTCTTCCTCGTAGATCCGCAGGGTGCGGGGATGGAGCCCGAGCATCTGCGCCGCCACACCGATGGTGAATATCGCTTTTCTTTCATCAACCATGGTAATCCTCTTTATGGCAAGGCTGCCACCGGAGCGTGGACTACTCCGGCGACAGCATCAAGTCAGTTTCCTGTTATCAGTGCGCTTCGTGCCCAGTAAAACTCTTGCCAAAAAATCGCTCACCCTGGAGAAAAGCCACACCCGTGAGGCCGATCCCGGCGAGAGCCACGATCCACTCATAACCGGAAGGTGTATAGTTGAGATAGGTGGGCAGATTGTCAGCGCCGAGATATTGCGGCACAATTTGCCCACCAGTCACCATGTTGAGCCTGGAAATGAACATACCAACTAAGCTCATCAGGGCAGCGGTCGACATGGCGGCCAGATTCTTCATCCGGGTCAGTGCCAAGAGCAATGCGGGGGCGGCCAGACCAACACCAATCTCAAGCGCCCAAAAATTAAAGGAAAGGGGTCCGGAAAATAATGCATTGGCCGCTATCCGCCCGTCAGTGATTCCGCCCACATAAAAGGAGGCCATGCGCCAAAAAGTGGAAACCGCCACCAGGATCAGCATGAGCAACAACACCTTGCTGGCGGCCTGGACGCCTTGAAATACGTGCGGATCCATTTTCCGGTCACGGATAACATAGGCATAGTGGGTGAAAAAGATCGCTGCGGCCGCACCGGAGAGAAAGGCGCAAGCGAGAAAATACACTGGCAGTTGCGCCCCATACCAGAACGGCCGGGAGGCCAGGGTGGAAAAGACGCCGCCCAGACAGGTGTTGGCAGCTACCTCGGCCAGGGCGCCAAGAATGCCGAGAGCCAAAGCCAGAGTGTAATGACGGGTCAGAATCAGCCAGAACTCAAGAAGAATGAATCCAAGAGCTAGACCGTAGAGGGTACCCATCCACCATATGTTTGAAGTTATGTTGGGAGATATGATGTTGTAAATCAACATCCTCCAGGGGCTGACGATTTCCATGCCAATGACCAAAAAGCCGCTGAGAATAGTGATCAACGAAATCCAAACCATCCTGTTCGCCAGGGGAGCGAGCTTGTTGCCGCCGAAAACGTGGCTGATCGCCGCCAGGAGACAGAGCCCCGTGGAAGTAATAGCGAAAAAAGCATAGGTCGATATCAACAGCCCCCAAGGCACATCTCTGGTGTTGTTATACAGATGCTCATGACCGACAATAAAACCGGCTAGGCCGACGCCGACGCCGACGATCAGTAATAAACCGAAAAGGCCGGATAAGGTTTTTACCAGAGAATTGACCACCTCCGGCTCAGCCGTCGCCGTTAGTGAGAATCCATTTGCCATACTGTACCTCCTCTTTTTTCCGTGTAATAAGTTAACATTGACAATAGTTATAACCGCGCTGGTTCACTCATCCGTTCCCTATTCTCTTCACTAGCCAAGGAACCGAGTCCGATCAGGACGACGATTGCCGAAAATGGTCCCATGAGAAGAAAAAGGATAAAACTGAGACAGAACCAGAAAGACTCTGTGATGTTGGTCAAATGTGCCCGTACCCATGCAGTCAGGGAATGACCGCCATCATTCCCTGCTGCCTTGACTTGGCTGTGCGATGCGATGTTCATAGTCTTCCCCTTTTTTTCGTTATGCGCTGGTTGGAGCGTTTGTTACCCATACTATCGCAAGGGATGTGCCATTCTGAAAATACGGATATGCTATCCATGGCTGCACGAATCAAGGTATTGATCTTGTGAAATAAAGTTAACATACAACCCCTAGCGTTTAAGCTTTACAGGTAACAACGCTTGACAGATAACCTCCGAAGTGGACGCAAAATTATTCCAAGCCCCCAGAAAACTGGACGCAGAATACGTCACCGGGGCAATCACTTCCCAAACGTCCCGAGACGGTGCTCAAATCGTGAGAAATCACAAAGAAACAAGGTCAACCGCCTTTCAGGAAGATTGCCTGTATCGAGGGACGCACAACGAAGCAACCAAGAGGCACAACAAGGTCACAGCTTCAGCTAAACGAATAAAACGATTGAAAAAACAGATATTTGAAAAGAAATTAAAAAAGAGGGCTTATTTTGATCCCTGATTCGTCAGCAACGTCTCAGAGGCAAGAGGGAAGGGGGTAATGATTCCGCACCAAAGGAAACAGTTACCACAGGGTGTTGAAAAGATATCTCACAGTGAGGGGTTGGAAGGCGGGGGAGAAGAAGAAGGGGGCGGGCAGAAAGCCCGCCCCCGAAAAATGGTACAATCAGTGTTTCTTTTTATCGTCCGAGGCTGGCCGGTTGGACATTTTTTCAAGTCCCTTGACGCCAATGTGGCACGATGTGCACCGGGTATTGGACGCGAAGGCGATATTGCCATTGTGACAAACGCCGCAATACTTGCCGGAATAAAGTGCCTGCATATTGAATTTGCCCGGTTTTTCTTCCGCCGCGCCCATCCTCATTTCAAAAGCTTTATCATGGCAGCTTGCACAGTCGAGTCCCATATCAACGTGCCCCTTGTGACTGAAGACAACGCCTTTTACCGGACGATTGAACACAATCATGTCGGGCTGCTTCATGTCACTGCCGTGACAGACTTTACAGGTTTCCGGACCAGTGGTGTTGAACGCTGTCTTGCCGTCATGGCAGGCTCCACAGTACTTACCGGCGTCTAACGAAGCCATGTTGTAATCGCCCTTGGCTTTCGCCGCCCCCCGCTTTCGATCAAAAAGATCCGGATGGCAACTGTCGCAGGATAGACCAGCTGTCACAACATGGGATTTATGGCTGAACATGGTTTTCACCGGATCCATGTTGATAATCTGTGTGTCGCCAAAGGATTCATACTGCTTCACGGGAGCCGTTCCCACCGCAGGGGTCGTCGGGGTTGCGGCATCCTTTCCAGTTGCAAAAGATATCCCCGCCACGGCGACGAAACAAAATGTAGACACCAGTATTGCTCTCATCTTCATATCCTTCTCTCCTTTTACCCTTTAAACATCCAAAACCACATTCATGTAAAAAACATTTGGCAGAGCGCCAGTTTCAGGACGCAATACCCATACCGTGGTCTCCGGTTGATGCACAAGTTTATAGACTTCGCTTGCCGGATCGCTGAGATCGCCGAACACTCTGACCTTGGCGGGGCAGGCCTCGACACAGGCCGTATCCTTTTTCCCTTTGGAGAGGCGGGTATCCCAGCAAAAATTGCACTTATCCACTGCCCGAACCTCTTCATTGAAATAACGGGCATTGTAGGGGCAGGCAGCCATGCAGGTTTTACAGCCGATGCATTTTTTATTCTCCATCACCACGATACCGGTGGTCTTGTCCTTATAGGTGGCCACAGTGGGACAAACTCGAACACAGGGCGGCTCGTTGCACTGATTGCAGAGAACGGGCATGAAAATTGTTTCCTTTTCCTTAGGGCCGATGGTGCGGGTCCGTTCAAAGATCTTGGTTCTCCAGCCATAGGCGGGAACATGGTTGGTCTTGACGCACGCTTCCATGCATAACTCACAGTCGACACACAGGTTCTGCCGCATGACCATGCTGTAATGGGGACTATATGGATATTTCTCGCTTTTTGGCATGGCGCCCACGGCGCTTTCAGCGTTGCGGACGGATGTGAGCGACAGTATCGTCCCCCCCATGAACAATCCGGTGATGGCGAGTCCGGCGCGCAAAAAGGTTCGGCGCTCAATCGAAGGAAGATGCTCCACCCCCTCATTGTTTAACTTTTCCAACTCATTAATGTTCATTCCATACCCTCAAAAAAAAGTAACGAAGACGACATAAGCACCTTGTGCTACAATGTGTTGTTATGGCAAGAGAAAAAAAAACTCAGAATGAATAACCCCTCATTAATTAAAAAATGAAACGAGCGAACATAACCCAAAACCATGAGAAGAGCAAGTTTTCAAATATATGGTATAGTAAGCAAGTTGTTCCTTGGCGGTTCGTTTTCACGGTGGCCGGAAAACAATGCGCCATCTACCGAAGAGACACTGTTTTTTTAGTACGCTCAAACCAACGGCCTAGTGAACAGCAGACCTCTTCCTCTCCCTTTAACCGGGGACTCCTCAAGCGACATCCCGACCATGAGCACAAATATCTCACCGCAAGCCAGTTCTTTAATATTAAAAAATACCGTAGCGGTCTTCCATCTTAATCGCGAAAGTCGGATCGTCGGGCTCAATAAAAATGCGGAACTGCTCACCGGCTCCACCCTTGCCGAGCTCTTCGGCCGACCGATGGATGAACTCTTTGCGTCCAACGATCGAACTGAAAGCCTCGCCGACCTGTTCTCCCTGGCTGGTTGCGACGAGTCAATCTCCCGACAATCGCTTCTCCTGAAACCCGGAGACCATAAAGAACCCGTCGACGTGCTCGCCACTATCATACCCCTCTGGGGTCAAGACCGGGCGATCTCCGGTGCGCTGGTTATTGTGGACAGTTACAATGAAACACTTTACCACCAATTATTGCTCGACTCAGTGGCCGAGGGCGTACTGACTGTCAACCGAGCGAGGGAAATCATCTCCTTCAACCGGGCCGCCGAACGAATCACCGGATGGAAGGCTTCGGAAATCCTCGGAAAAAACTGCCAGGATGTTTTCCCCAAGGAAATTTGCGAAAACGACTGCCTGATCAAATCATCGATCGAACAGAAAAAATCGTTTGCCGCACTGACGGTGTTCATGACCCATAAAGATGGCCGGTTTTTTCCGCTGTCTCTCACCTCTTCACCGCTTTACGGCCTCAATGGCCGGATAATCGGTGGGGTGCAAACTTTTCACGACTGCACCGACACCCTCAACAATGCCCTTATCCTGGCTTCAGTCGCCGACGGCGTGTTCACCATCGACCGCAACCGAATCATCACTTCATTCAACCGGGCTGCGGAAAGTATCACCGGTTGGAAACAGGAGGAGGTGATCGGCAAACCCTGTAGTGAAATTTTTCACTCAAGTGTTTGCGGCAAAGATTGTCTCCTGATGAAGGCCATTGATCGCAACAACATGTACATCGATCGCGCCATCTTCATCAAGGGGAAGGCGGGCAACTCCATCCCGGTCACTATCAGCTCCGCCCCGCTCCTTGACGACTTCGGCAACATCATCGGCGGCATCGAGACCTTTCGCGACAACACTTCCTCCATCCGTGAAAACCTGATCCTGGATTCCATCGCCGACGGCGTGTTCACCGTGGACCGCAACTGGAACATCACCTCCTTTAACCGGGCAGCCGAGGAAATCACCGGCTGGTCACGCGATGACGCCATGGGCATGTCCTGCTCGGATATTTTTCATTCTTCCATCTGCGGCAAAAACTGCGCCATTGCCGAATGCCTGTACAAAGCGACTCCGGTGGCCAACCGTTCGATCACCATCCGCAACAGCAGAGGAGAAAAAGTTCCAATCAGTATCAGCGCCGCCCCGCTTACCGACCACGAGGGCAACATCATCGGCGGTGTCGAGACCTTCCGCGATCTGACCGCGATTACCACCCTGCGTCAGCAGCTGAGCCAAAAATACACCTTTGATGCAATAATCTCCAAATCAGCCTCCATGCAGCGCCTGTTCGCCATCCTGCCGGAGATCGCCCGCAGCCCCAGCACCGTGCTGATCCTGGGAGAATCCGGTACCGGCAAGGAACTGATTGCCCGCGCGATTTATAATTCCAGCGAACGCAATGAAAAACCCTTTATCATCGTCAATTGCGCCGCCTTGCCGGAAACCTTGTTGGAATCGGAGTTGTTCGGCTATAAGGCAGGGGCCTTCACCGATGCCCGCAAGGACAAAATCGGCCGATTTGCCGCAGCCGAGGGCGGCTCCCTCTTTCTCGACGAGATAGGCGACCTGCCAGGCAGCGTGCAGGTCAAGCTGCTGCGCGTCCTCCAGGAGAAGGTCTACGAACCGCTGGGTTCGAACACCCCGGTCAAAGCCGATGTTCGCATCATCACCGCCACCAACCGTAATCTCCAGACCCTAGTCCAGGAGGGAACCTTCCGAGACGACCTCTTCTATCGCCTCAATGTGGTTAAAATCAACCTGCCGCCCCTCAGGGAACGCAAGGAAGACATTCCCCTTCTCATTGACCATTTCATTAAAAAATACAGCGCCCAGCAGGGCAAAGACATTGTTGGCATTTCCAACGGGGCCCTGGCCATACTGATGCGCTATGACTTCCCCGGCAACATCCGCGAACTGGAAAATATTGTTGAATATTCTTTTATCCTCTGCGAAGGCGGGTATATCCAGCCCCAGCATCTTCCCGAGCCCTTTGCCGCAGGGTTCGAGGAAGTGATCAGCGCACCCGCCGTTCACGATGCCGGTCCGCAAACCCTAGAAGACATCGAAAAGCAGGCCATTATCCTCAGCCTAGAACGAAACCGATGGCGAAAGATGATTACCTGCCGGGAACTGGGGATTTCCAAAGATACCCTACGCCGCAAAATCGAACGGTATGGCATCAGCAATCCCCTGGATAGCGAGGGGGATCAGGACGATTAAAACTGGACTTGCCGACAAAGAATGGCCGTAAAAAAGGCGTTCCGAATCATCGGAACGCCTTTTTTCTCTCCAGGATCTTTGTTATTGACCCTTTCAGCCCTATACCGCCGGCACTTGCCGACGTTTCACGAACTCTGGGCCGTACCATTCTGGCCTTAACCACAGGACAGGCGCGAACCCTCCCGGCCGGACAATGCACAACGACGTTCCCGTAGATCGATCAACCAGAAAACAGGCGCTTTTTTTTTTGCCCGGGTTTTTCCCGGTTCTGCTTGTCCTTTTCTTTAGCCTCCACCATGGCGGCAACATCACCGACTGGGTGCAGGGTTCGCGGCACGGCCTTATCCACCCTGGCAGTACATTGCTCATGAATGGCTGCCGGACATCCGGCCACCTCCCAGCAGGGGATGTACTCCAATAGCTTCTTCAATCCTGGAATACTGACGCCCTCTTCATGGATGAAGGTACGCAAACAGTTGATCCACTGGATATCATCCGCAGAAAACATCCTTCTGTTGCCCACAAGGGCGGGCTTGATCAAGCCTTCCTGCTCATAGATCCGCAACGTCCGCGGATGAACATTAAGCAACTTGGCGGCGACTCCGATCGGATAAATGGGAACATCTGAGCGGATCGCTTGTATTTCCGTTCTTTTTCTCGCCATACCGGCCTCCTGTCAGTGCGGGGCGCCGGGAAAAAGAGGCGGACCGTGACCGGTGGCCTCTTTTCCTTTCGACACAGGTTCCATCAGTGGTCTTCAGACAGATGGCCACGGAACATTCGCTCGCCCATCATGAAGAGCACACCGCAGAAAGTGAAACCGGCCAGCGTCACCATCCATTCATGCAGGGTCGGGCTATAGGGCAGGATATGAGGGAGATCGACGATGTTCAACTCGTGATACCCCGGGATAATCTGACCGACAAGCACCAGGTCGTAGCGCATGACAAAGATGCCGACAATGCTGCATGCCGAACCAAACGCCATGGCCGTGAGGTTCCTGGCCCTGACCGCGAGTATGATCACCAGCGGGATCACCAGCCCAAGCGCAACCTCACCGTACCAAAAATTGTTGGCAAATGGCCCGTTGAGCAGAGCCATGAAGGCCTCATATTCTCCCGGCGGATGACCGGACATACCAGCAATGAACTTCCAGGTGGTGAAGAACATGATCACGAGATACAGCAAGGCGCCCAGCTTGGCCACCGACCGCAGCGACTCCTGCATTGCTTCGCTCATCTTCCAGCCGTTAATTTTATAACCGAGCCAATGGAAAAAAATGACCGTGGCGCAACCGGACATCATTGCCGACACGATAAAATAAATGGGCATATAAGGACCATGCCAGTATTCACGGCCGTTCAGCAGTCCGAAAACAGCGCCCAGATTGGAATGGGCGGCCACACCCGCAATCACGCCGAGCAAGCCGCACATCCCGGCAATCTTGTGCTTGCCCGCCTGGAGCAAAGCGAATTCGATCAGCATGAAGAAGAGATAGGCCCCGTACAAGGTGCCCATCCACCAGATGCTCGAGGTGAGATTCGGGGAGATAATGTTGTAGATGGCCATGCGCCAAGGATTTTCGATCTCAAAGGCGATGACCAGAAAGCCGGAAACAATCGTGGCAATAGCCAGAAAGACCGACCGTTTGGCAATAGGCTTGAATGTTTCGAAACCGAAGACATGGCCAATCGACGAAACCAGACACAGACCGGTCGAGGTGACGACAAAAAAGACATAGCCAGCCAGCGCCAGCCCCCACGGCACCTCACGGCTGACACCGTAGGCACTGTGATAGCCAACATACATGGCGTGCAGGCCAAAAGCGATCCCGGCCAGGGTGAACAGACCCAACAAACCGATCACACCGTTGTACACTCCGGAGCGGCTACCTTCAAACCCGCCCTCCTGGGGTAAAACTTTGGTGAGTATATTTTCCATGGTACCTTTTCCTCCATTTTGAGACCAACGACCCCAACCGTCGCCGCCCCACACTGATTCTTGATCCTTAAGTTGACTCAATCCAGTACGAAAAAAATTGGTCAGGGCAAATCGCTTTCTTCTCTGACCGCCTGAAGAACCGGTTTGATTCTCAGATCGAACAGCGTATGAAGGACCGCACCACCTAACCAGATAACGAAAAACAGTATCGCTTCCATTTGCTTCTCCTTGTTCCGGCACCCCGGACAGTTGTGTTACACCAGGATTTATTGGCGGATAAAAACCCGGTTCCTCTCGTCTGCTGCCAGCACCTCCTTTCCGTCGATTTTCGTTTAATATGTGGGCTCTACCCTGCTCTTTCTTGAGCAAAACTTGACCGTTTCACTTTCTCTATGCGCCTTTTTTATCCGGGCCACCGGGTGCCTGTCAAGAAAAAATAGATTCAATTGTTAATTTATTTGTAAATAGACTGATCATTTTAATTCCGATTAAACAATTTAAGCTTCATGGTAAATTAAAATTTCCAGTTATCAGCACAGAGCCCTTTTATTTTTTCCTATTATTCTAAAATATTATAGAAAAAAACTTAACCGGCACTTTCCGCCCCCTCTAATCTAGTTTTTTCGAGTCACTTCAGAACAGGACGCAAAAAGATCCCTAACAGTCGAACGAATGGGCGCAAAAAGTTTCCTAAAAAGGGCAATGGGTTTAAGTTGACGGCAGGTCGAAATTAATCTGAAGGATAAATAAAATATATTCAAATTGATACACAATGGACATGCGGCATGCTGCCGCCTTTTGACAGTGGAACGAATAGTGCATCACAAAGGAGAGCACCTCGCCTTCTTCCAGATAACGATCAAGCTTCCCCCTCCCCCTCCAAGGTGGCGGCCTTGGAGGGCATTTCTGTCTTCCCTTCCCCCTCCGGCTTTACCTTTCCTCTGTTTTATGGTAGCTCCTTGCCTGGAATGCAGGAATCATAGAGCTATTAATCAGACCGCTCGCCCTTCTACTGCCTGCCGGGCTACCGGCCTGTTCAACCCTCCACTGTCCGTGACCGCTGCTCCGTCCAATTCAAGGAGAACGTTGTGCAAAAATTCTACAAGAACCTGTCCATCTGGCTCATTATCTCCCTGGCTGCGCTGGTCCTTTTTCATTACTGCAAAAAATCACCGGACGGACGTCACGCCGTACCCTACAACGAATTTCTCAAAAAAGTGGACAGCGGGCTTCTTTCCAAGGTCACCATGACCAACAACATCATTGTCTGGGAAACCGCTGATGGCTCGCTCTTTAAGACGATCATCCCGCAGAGTAACGACGCCCTTGACCATCTGCTCCGAAAGAATGTTGTTATCCAGGCTGAAGAACCACCGCAGTCGCCCTGGTTCCTGCAAACACTGCTCTCTTGGCTGCCCTTTGTTGTCTTTGCCCTTCTCTGGTTCTTTTATTTTCAAAAAGGGAGCGGCCAGGGAGGAAGCGGTGGCGGACGAGCAATGGCCTTTGGAAAAAGCAGGGCAAGGTTGATTAACCCGGAAGAATCGAAGATCAAGCTGGATGATGTCGCCGGCATTGACGAGGCCAAGGAGGAAGTCGCCGAACTGGTCGATTTCCTCAAAAAACCGGAGAAGTTTGTCGAGGCCGGAGCCCGCATACCCACCGGCGTACTCCTCTACGGCGAGCCGGGAACCGGCAAGACCCTGCTGGCCAAGGCCATAGCCGGTGAAGCCGGAGTACCGTTTTTTTCGATCAGTGGCTCGAACTTTGTCGAGATGTACGTGGGTATCGGCGCCTCAAGGGTGCGCGACCTGTTCAAGGAGGGGAAGAAGAAGGCGCCGTGCATCATTTTCATTGACGAAATCGATGCGGTTGGCCGTCATCGCAGTTCCGGCACCGGGTCCGGCGGCAACGACGAACGCGAACAAACCCTGAACCAGTTGCTGGTGGAAATGGACGGGTTTGAAGCCAACGACCATGTGATCGTTATTGCCGCGACAAACCGGCAGGACATTCTCGATCCAGCCCTGCTTCGGCCAGGTCGTTTCGATCGGCAGGTGATGGTGCCCCTGCCGGATGTCGGCGGCCGGGAGAAGATCCTTAAAGTGCATGCCCGCAGCACTAAAACCGGCCCGGATGTCAACTGGCAAGTGATCGCCAAGGGCACCCCAGGATTCTCCGGAGCCCAGCTGGCCAGTCTGGTCAACGAGGCGGCCCTGCTGATGACCAGGACGAACAGCCGCACCATCAGCATGGAAATGCTGGAAGCGGCCAAGGACAAGGTCCTGATGGGGGCGGAACGGCGCAGTCTGATCATCACCGATCGAGAAAAACGAATCACCGCCTGCCATGAGGCCGGTCACGCCCTGGTGGCCTGGATGCTGCCCGGCGCCGATCCGGTACATAAGGTGACCATTATCCCTCGTGGCCGCGCCCTGGGCCTGACCATGCAACTCCCCGAGGAGGAACGCATGTCCCATGACCGCGCCTTTCTGTTCACCAACCTCTGCACCTTGCTGGGCGGACGGGTCGCCGAAGAAATCGTCTTCAATCAGATGACCACCGGCGCCGGCAATGACATTGAGCGGGTTTCGGATTTAGCCCGACGCATGGTGTGTGAGTGGGGAATGAGCGAGGTGGTTGGCCCACTGACCTTCAGGGCGGCAAACCCCTTGAGCAACCAGCCCGGCCAAATCATCAGCGAGCAGACAGCGATGCTGATTGATGGCGAGGTAAAAAAGCTGGTGCAATCGGCCTACGACCGGGCGCGCAGCCTTCTTGAGGAACATCGGGCCTTGCTCGATGCCATCACCAACGCATTGCTCGAACGAGAAACCATTTCTCGGGGCGATATCCAGGCGATCGTCGCGGCAAGTGGTAAAAACTAACCAACATCGATGTTGTGCTTTCAGATCACCGATCAGCGGGGCCGGCACAGTGTCGCTAACATTCCTTTTATTGTCAAGATAATGACACTTTTTTCGAAAGCCCCTTGTATTCCTTTATCTACCTATGGTAAACTTACAAAAAATTGTACTCGAAAACACAAAAAACTGTACACCTGTAGGCTGCAATGCAACCGCACCGTGCTGGCATGAAAAAAAACGTCGCGCCCGAGCAAGATCTTTCGGAAAATGAAGAAAAAACCAGGGATCTCATCCTCACGCTCCCCCTGTTTGACGCCTTCAAATCTGATGAGCTCGATATCCTCGCCCGTCACATGAATTTCGCCGAAATCATGCGTGGCGAACATCTTTTTGTCGAAGGCGACAAGGGTGATTTCATGTGTTTTGTAGTCCGCGGCCTGCTCGATGTTCTCAAAAAATCGACTGTTGGCGATTACCGGGTCATCACCCGTCTCGGCAAAGGCAACACCATTGGCGAAATGTCGATTATCGATAAATCCCCGCGCTCCGCAACGGTTGTTGCCCGGCAACCCTCGGTTGTCATAATCTTGACAAAAAAAGGTTTCGATATCCTCACCGAGGAGTATCCGGCAGTGGGCGTTATCCTGCTTAAAAAAATCATGCGCATGTTAAGCCTCAACATGCGCATGACCACCAGCAAACTTGCGGATACACTCCTCACCTAGCCATGGCCTTTGATCCTTTTCACGGAATAATTGGCCGAAGCTCATCCATGCAGAGGCTGTTCAAGCTGATTGGCAAGCTTGCCGAAGACGATGTCAGCACCGTGCTCATCCAGGGAGAATCCGGAACCGGCAAGGAGCTGGTTGCCAAGGCGATCCATACGCTCAGTCCCCGAAACGTGCATCACTTTGTTCCGGTCAACTGTGCCGCCATCCCTGACGATCTGCTGGAAAGTGAACTGTTCGGCTATACCAAAGGGGCTTTCACCGGGGCCACAGGTTCCAAAATTGGCCGGATTGAATATGCACACGGTGGCTCGCTCTTCCTCGACGAGATCGGCGACATGAAGCCGGTGCTCCAGGCAAAACTGCTGCGGGTGCTCCAGGAACGAGAATTTGAGCCAGTGGGGGGCTTAAAGCCTATCCCGGTGGATGTCCGCGTTATTGCCGCCACCCACTGCAATTTGGAACAAATGGTAGCTGAAGGCAGATTCCGTGAGGATCTCTATTACCGCCTCAACGTTATCCCTTTATCGATCCCGCCATTGCGCGAACGTTCGGAAGATATCCCGCTGCTGGTCGATTATTTTGTTCACACCATCGGAAAAAACAAGAAAACCCCCCTGTTGGGATTCGATCAGGCCGCCTTGCAGGCTCTGGCCGGATTTTCTTGGCGGGGCAATGTTCGGGAGTTGGAGAATCTCGTGCAGCACATGACTATCCTGCACGGCGGCTCGATGGTCGGCTACCACGATTTACCCGAGAAATACCGTCATGGCGCACCTCCCCCTCCAAACCTATCCGCGACAACCGACCCGCAACAGATTCTGGATGATGTCAGCGGTCCCGAGCAATTGTTGCTCTTTTCATCCGCATCCACTCCGGTACCGAGTGAAATATGGCCGGAAAGCGGCATTGATTTCAACATCCTGGTCAATGATTTCGAAACCCAGTTAATTCTTCAGGCCTTGAAACTGACCCAAGGCAACAAAAAAGAAGCTGCCCGTTTGCTGAACTTGAAACGGACCACGCTCTTGGAAAAAATCAAGAAAAAAGAACTCTTTGCCAATTGGACGGAGGAAGAGGAGGGCGAGTAGAGCTGGTCAGGCGGCTTTTTTTACTAGATTAATCTCGATTTTTTCTCGGATATCATCGACTGACGACGGCGTGATCAGGATATCGCAAGCCCCGTATTTCACCGCTTTGAGTACCAGGGTTCTGGTCCAGGCCGGACCGGCGGCCACCAGAGGTATCGGCAAACCGGCGCTGCTGATTTTAATAGCCACGCCGAATCCCTGCTCGCTTGTTTCCCGCATCACCAAAAAGACCATCTGAATACGCGGTGTCAACACGCTGTTGACCGGATCCTTGAAGTGGAGGATGCGGCAGATATACCCCATTTCTTGCAATACATCGGCAATACGGCCAGCCTCGCTGTCGTCGTCGGTGAACAGGAGAATATCGGCACTCTCGGCCTGTTTTTCTCGAATCCGGCCGGCTTCAACAGGGGCATCAGGCTTCCCGGGACGGGCAAGTGCCTGCGCCTGCTCCTTGGGTTCACTGACCGCCTCAGGTGCCTCACTGACCAACAACAACTCTTCTAATTCGAGCACCCTGGCGGGGATAACCAGTTGCAACCGTCCCAGATCGCGGCCATTGTACTGGATTTGGCCGAGTGAGAGATAATAGGGCTGATTGACAAAGACATCGTCTGAATCGGCATCGATCTTGACCGGGGTCACCGGCTCCATCGATGTTTTGACCAGACCAAGTTTAGAGTGGTACCGCTCTTCAAAAATGGAAGTATAGACACCGGCGATGATGTTGGTCACTTCACCGTAGGCATCACGGGCATCGTCGCCGAACTCTTCGTTGCGGACCGTTTCCTCCAGTTCCCCCTCCGGCAGCATGATGAGGACGCCCCCCAAATACACAGCGGTCCTGACGTCAACAAACAGATAGGCTTCCCCCTGTTGCTCACCCCGGATATCCATGCGAGTCATGATTTGCTTGCCGCCAGCCTGACCGAGAAAATCCTCCTTGGTCAGTACCATGTTTTCTATCGGCATGACTTTCAGGGTGCCGCCAAGCAGGGCGCTCACCTCCTCGCACACCTTTACGGTGCCATCGTTCAACAGATCGTCGATGAGTTTCTTCTGCTTACTGAGATCACGCTTGCGTGGGGCCGGTTTTTCGGACGGAACGGATGCAGCTGTTTCCTCTTGTGCTCCCGAACGCTCTAACACGCCGTCTTGCCCAGAAATAGCGGTATCACCGGACGCTTCCCGCACAATTTCGCCAAGCGGTTCCTCCACGACCTTCCCGCCACGCTTCCCTGTTGCAGCCGATGCTCCAGAGGAGCTTTGCTCGACTTTTTCAGCGACCGCCTCTGCCACCAAACCAAAGGGGACAGCAGGCAGAATCATCTGCAGCGTTCCGAGTTCACGACTATCCAACTGCACGGGAACGGTCATGCAATAATAGGGGACATCGGCAATCGGCTGTTCGGCTTCGACCACCACCTTGACCGGGTTGACGATCTCCTGCTCTGTCCGGACCAGACGCACATTTTTCGGATACTGTTCTTCAAAGGTGACCGTGGCGGAACCGCAGATAATGTTGGCGACCTCGCCATAGGAGTCCTGCAGCTCGTCGGAATACTCCTGATCGACAAGAACGCTCTCCAATTCTGATTCCGGCAGCATAATCAAGGTGCCGCCGATATAAATGGCCGCCTTAATACCAGTCAGCAGACAACCTTCTCCCTGAACATCTCCCTCCAAGCGGACATGGGCCAGAACCTGCTTGCCCCCCGACTCGGAAAACACTTCCTCCTTACTGAGCTGACCAAACTTCGGCTCGCCCAGTTTGAACGGTTTGCCGATCAGAGCCGAGACCTCTTCCTGAATTCGATCACGACAGGAGAGCAATATTTTGTCGAAACGTTCTCTGGCTTTCATCGTATAAAGTGAAACAAATGAATCATTGCATCAAGGTCGAGTCAAGGAAACAACTCAACCAAGCCTGGGTAAGAAAAAGGAGATTTATCCGATGCTGAACAGACAATGCGCTGTTTAGCAGAAAAAGCTTGCAAGTGCCGAACCAGTCTCATCTGTTTCGGCGACAAGACACAAAGAGTTTACCTGATTTCTTAGGAATGGATGAAACGGAGTTCAATACCAAACCGGCCAAGCGGGATGGAAAAAGGAATCATAACCCTGGTCGCCCCGGATAATCCACTGGTATGAATGGATTTACCGACTACAGTTGTGGGAATGGCCAGTTCGATTTTTTTTCCCTCCGTGGCCAAGCCCACCTTCAGGCCACCAGCGACCATGTTGGCAATTTCGCCAATGGCGTCTTTGACATCCTCGCCCAACTCCACCACCTCCATGCCCAGCATGGAGGCGGTGATGCCCATGGCTACCGCCGCCGGACAATGAATGGCAAGAATGCCTTTGAGATCTCCGGCAAAACCGATCAGACTTGACAAATTCGGCTGAATCTCCAGCATCGACTCTTCGGTGGGCGATTCCGCTGCAATATCGATAAAAACCATGGAGGTAAAAACCTCCAGAGTGGCATCAATGAGATACTTTTCCACTTCCAAATGCAGATCCCCCACGACAAAGGTTATCGCCTGGATGAAACGGAGGCATTAGTGCTCAAGTTCCACCTCCACATAAAAAAGACCTGTCGGGGCCTGGAAAGGAAGAATGATCTGATCGACCTCGGCCTGTGAAGAAAAGGCGTATTCATCTCCATATATGGTTGATGGCAAAGAGAGATGGATGTCCCTGCCTCGATCGGAAAGAATGGTTTTCAGATTACCGCCGAGCATGTTGGCGATTTCGCCGATGGCATCCTGGACATCTTCGTTAATCTCTTCGACCTCCATTCCAAGAAAACTGCTGGTGACCGCCAGCGCCACCTGTTTGGGAAAATGAACCGCAAGAACGCCTTTATGGGTTCCGGCAAGACCTACCATCCCCGTGATTGAATTTTTAAGTGGGCCCATCGATTCCAACGGTTCGCCGGCCACCGAGATCTCCATCATAACCATGCCGGTAAATATCTCAATCGTCGATTCGATGAGCTTATCGTTAATTTCCGTGAAACTGTTCAAGTGTTTCCCCTCCAGGATCAACCAGGAAAATATAGACGCACAACCATATCCTATCTTACCCTTTACCTCTCGTCACATGAATGGTCCAAGCACTTCATTAACCTTATCCGGGGTAAAGGGCTTTTTCAGGGCGCCGATGGCTCCCAGACTCTTGGCTTCGCCAATGATGTCGTCTCCAGTTTCAGTTGAAATCATGAATACCGGGATATCCTTGATTCCCGGGCGATTTAATTTTTCCCGCAGAAACTCGATGCCGTTCATATTCGGCATATTGATATCGCTCAGCACGATGTCGACGGGCTCCTTTTCCAGTACGGCCAGAGCTTCCTGACCGTCGCCGGCCTCGTAAATCTCACCAAAGTCAAGCCCGGCCTGACGCAACGAGCGGCTGATGATCTTACGCATGGTGCTGGAATCGTCGACAAGCAGTACATTTTTTGCCATTATTCTCTCCTCTCTTTCGTTTAGGACACGACATCTGTCAACACTGGGGCAATCCCGCTTCAACTGCCGGTTTACAAAGCAGGAAATTTTTCATATTGGCTGTATTCTATCAGCAGGAAAATGGGGAAATCAAGGTTTCTTCTTGCTGATCAAGCTTTTTCCAAGGCGGTTCACTGCCTCCGAGGCACCCGCAAGGTCACGCAGGTTCCCTTACCGGGACGAGTTGCCACCTGTATTTTCCCCTGCATCTTCCGGAGGTCTTTGTTGACAATGGACAAGCCCCAGTCTCGATTCTCGGCTCCGGCCGCAGGCTCCCTATCATCGAGAGCCGATGCATTATTGAGCAGGGTATGAATGTGTTCCCGGCTGGTCATCTGCCGGACGCTCTCCACCGCAGCCAACCCGCGCTTGACGATCAAGGCCGCTATTGCCTCAAAATCAAAACCGCGACCATCGTCCTCAACGCTTACCCAGACTTCCTCTCCCTGACGCAAGATCAACAGATTGAGCATGCCGGTTTTTCTTTTCCCCACTCGCAGTCGTTCCTCCACGTCTTCCAAACCGTGCTCCACGCCATTTCGGATCAGATGCAGCAGGGAATCGGCAAGCAAGGCACCATCACCCGTTTCCTGAAGCACCTCGATTCCCTCGATAGTGAATTGAATGCGTTTGTTCCCTTGAACCGATAAATCATGCACAACCCGCTGTAAACGGTTGGTCAAAGAAGAAAGGGTATCACGGCGACATGATTTCACTAGGCTCTGTAATTCGCCAAGCAGCGGGAGATGGTCTCCCGGTAGATGCATAGCCATCAGTTGCTCAAGGACAACGCCCATCCGATTGAGTTTACGGCCATCGATACAGACCTCATGCGAAACGGTGGCAGCCAATGAACGTTCGGGAATGGCTGGACCTTTGCTGTCAAGCGTCGTTTCCGCCTCTTCTGTCCGCGACCGTTTATTGTGCTGCTCCTGGAGGACATGCTGGACCTGCTCTTGGGTTACTTCACCCATCGCCACCAAAACCTCACCGAGCCGGCGCGGCTGTTCATCGCGTGAAGAACGCTGCACCTCCAAGGCCTGGCTGACGGCCCCCGGATCCACCAGCCCCGCCTCGATTAACAGTTCCCCAATGGGTTGGCGCATCATTCCCTGGATAGCCGCCAAGTGATGCTCGACATCGGGCACCGATAGATCATCAGTCAACGAAAATCTCGCCATTGTTGTGCGGAGGGCATCGATACTGCGCAAAAAAACTCTCTCGGGATATTCAGTCTGGAAAAATTCTCCCTGCACATACCGTTTCAGCGTCGATTCCAGGGCCATGCATATCCGTTCAGGATCACGAAAATCATAGAGGGCAAAACTCCGCTTCAACCTGTGCAGCAACCGGCATAACTCCACAACCCGTTCCAAATCGACGGCAATAAAATCCCAAAGAACACATTCCTGCTCTGCGGTGGCCAACAGATTCTCTGTCTCCCAGAAAAATGATTCCCGCATTTCATCAGGAAGCGCGGCAACCGTACCTTCGTTCCCAATGTGGTCCTCTTCTAAAGAGGCGGACAGATGAATCGCCGTGGCCAATGCGGCGGCGGAATTGGCCAGGCGCACATCGGTTTTCTCCGTCAGAACCAAAACCAGCCCCTGTTCCGTAAAGGTACAGGATTCCGCCAGCAGGGCAATGTGTCTCGGGTTCAGCAGGAGAATGCCGGACCGGACCCGATCGAGGAGGTATTCCATGGCCTCGGCCGGAGCGACCAAATGATCGAGCCCTAGAAAAGAACCGGTTCCTTTCACGGAATGAAACAGGCGGAAACACGGACCAGTGACTTGGGGAAGTATATCCTCCCGGTCTGGCTGCTCGACAAGGGCACGAACGAAAGGCTGGACCTGGCGTATCATCTCCAGGGATTCATCAATGAAGGCCGTTAAGAGTTGCTGATCTTCTTCAGAGGTCACGTCTTGCACCTATGTATGCCGTTCTGCGCCAAAAGCCGATCAACGGAGGCAACAGAACAGCGTTTTTTCATTGAGGTAAACCATTCAAAGGGAAAGGCAACAATGGGCACACCTGTCTGCCAAAATAATGACTCGCAAATTTGCTCGCACCATGCATCCACTCTGCCTGCGCGGAAAGGCTGCTTCTTCCGACCGTGTTGGAACAGCGCACCGTTGGCGGCAGTTGCGTTCCAGTGGCATGGAATGCTTATTGCTTGTTAAAAAAGGACCGAATAAACCCATCCATATAGTATGGATGCAGAAGCGCACACACTGCTTGCAGAATACGCCATGATCAATCGTTTTTTTATAATCGCCCTGCTGCTGCTTGCTGTCAATGAGTTTTCGGGGACAAGAGCCCTGGCAAACGCGGTTCTCAAGTCAGTAAACCGTAGCGATGAATCAGCTCGCATCCAGCTTTTCCTCCATTTTGACCAGTTGCCCGGATTTAACCTTTCGACCAGTGGCCGTCGGATCGACTTGCAGTTGACGAACGCCGTTCCAGATGATGCGCTGGCTGCACCAGCAACCGACAACAAAATGATCAAGATGATCAGCAAGGTCGAAAAATCCACGACCACCCTTTCCTTTTATTTCCGTTACCCCCCGCAAAAAGTGACCACCGAGAGCAACAAGGATAGCGGGCTGCTCATGATCGACATCCTTCTGGGCAACCAACTGTCCACCTCCCATCCGGAACTGTCTACCAAACTGCAGGGAGTCACTGTGGTGAAACGAACGGCATCCGATTCGCTCAATCCAGTCAATGCCTCAATGTTTGCCAAGAACTGGCGCTCATTTTTTACAGAATACGAATCTCCAGTGGAGATTCTCCCCTCCCCCAAGCTGCACCTGCCACCCTTCCCCTTGGCGGCCATCTTGCCGCCACAGACTGCCACCGAAAACTGGCTGCCAGCTGAAACACAGGTGCTGGCGAAGGAAGGCAAATGGCCACAGGTCCACCGGCTGCTTCGTGAACAAGTGACCAAGCAAGCGGAGGAACAACTCAAGGAGCGTCTTGTTCTGAGCTATGCCGAGGCATTGATCAGGGCCGGGGAATACCGGGAACCATATTTTCTGCTGCAACGGTTCATGATCCAGTACCCTGATTCGCTGAAGGCTGATCTGGCGCATTTCCTTCTGATTTATCAGCAGGCTGCAAGAGGGGACCATATCAACGCTTTTTATGAACTCGATGATTTGTTGAAAAAAATCGGGGACACATCCTTCTCTGGCTCGTTCACTCTTTTAATGGCGGAATTGGCTATCATGGCCAACCGTCCCGCCGAAGCGGAGAAATTTCTTTCCGACCCGACCGTCAGCCACAATGAATCGCTTAAATTCCCCCGCCTGTTACGGCAGGCCGACCTCCTCTCAGTCACCCAACAAAAAGCCAAAGCCTTGACAGCCTACCTGGAGCTGGCCAGCCAATCTCCTCTGGTCGAATCCGATCCAATGTCACTCGCCCACTTCTCCGACGCCCTCTATGCTGCTCACCGCTACCCCGAGGCCGCCAAGCAGTACCAATTGCTGAGTGACCTGCTTAATAACCAGCCGGGCCAGGATCTTGCCCTTTTCCGGCTGGTTATGTCCCAGCTCCGTGTCCCGGCAGTGGCAAAAAAAGCGTTAATCCAACTGCAACAAATCCAAACCGCCTTTACCGAAACTCAGGGTGGGGTAAGGGCCCTGCTTAAACAGACCGACCTGGACTTTATTGCCAACAAGATACCGGCGCACCAGGCGGAATCGGTGTACGGTAAATATGCGGTTGAAGCTGAACTGGTTGTTTTACGTGAAGAAAGCGCCTTTAAACAAGCCCTGGTCAACAGGCTGTCAGGTGAGAGCGAGGCGAGCGTCAATCAATGCATGCAGCTGCTTCGAACCTTTCAATCAGGAAGCCTGCGCACCGAGGCCATGGCCCTTTTAATTCAGCAACTTCCTGGCGTCATTCGGCAACTGGTCAAAAACGATGAACATGTCAAAGCGTTGGTGCTGGCCAAGCAGAACAAAAACCTCTTTGCCCGCGGATGGCTCGACACCGCCCTGCTGCATGACCTCGCCCGCGCCTACAGCAAACTCGGCATGGCTGACCAGACGGCCCAAACGTATCAGTATCTCTTTGAGGTTTCAGGCGAATCCGACAAGGAAAAGCTCTACCTACCGCTTCTGGAGGCGCTCTCCGCCTCCGGCCGTTTTATGCAAGTCGAGGAATACGCTGACCGCTATCAGCTCCGTTATCCCCAGGGAAAAGATATCCCGGCCGTGTTTACCTTCAAGGTGCGGGCGTTGTATGCCCGTGGTCAACTCGATAAAGCCCTCGCATTGATGATCGCTAAGTCCAGCCCCCGAATACGGGAACTGGAACTCCTCAAAGGGCGGATTTTCTTTACGAACAAAGAATGGCAGCAGGTTATCGATACCTTAACGCAACCAGATGTACTGGAGCTGCTGGCCCAGCATTCGATGGTGCTCCCCTTGGCCGAGTCCTACTTTCAAGCCGGAAAGGATGAGCAGGCGGCCATCTTCTTCCAACGGCTCAGCGAGCAAAAAGAGGGCAGCGAGCAGGCCCGATTCCGGCTGGCCCAGATTGCATCGAAAAGGGGTGACAAACAGCAGGCGCTTAATCTTTTCAAGGAAATAGCCGAAAAAGGCACAGACCAGCTTTGGAGCAAACTTGCCCGAGAGGAAGCAGCTATCCTCGAAATGGAACAGAGATGACCGGAATCTACCCGTCATAAAATAAGCGACAAGCGGAGGAACACCATGCCCGGCATCCAGCAATTCGACACCACCATGAAGCTCCTGCAGAAAGTGCTCGACCTTCGTTCAAAAAATCAGGAAGTTATCGGCTCCAACATCGCCAACGCCGAAACCCCTGGCTATGCGGCGCAATCATTGAGCTTTGAGGATCAGTTGCAAAGCGCCCTGTCGGGAAACAGCCTGCGTCCAGTGGCCACCCAACCCAACCATTTCCCAGTGGCACCGTCCAGTCTCGAGCAAGTCAACGGCGTTGTCACTGTCAAAAAAGACTCAACCGGCATTGGCGACCAAAACACCGTCAGCGTCGATCAAGAAATGATCAAACTCTCAGAAAACGAGATCCTCTATGAGGCGGCGGTGACTATGCTCAATAAAAAATTATCCCTGATTAAATATGCCGCCAATGGTGGCGCATAATTTGCTTAGAAAATAGCAAACCTCTATTCGGGAGTGTATCATGGACATCTTTACCACCTTTGACATAGCCGCCTCGGGCCTGAAAGCACAGACCACGAGGCTGAACACCATCAGTTCCAACCTGGCTAATTCCGAGACCACCTCAACTCCAGAAGGCGGGCCGTACAAGAAAAAATCCGTGGTCTTTCAAACGGAAAAACTCCCCTTCAAACAGCACCTTGACGCTTCCCGCCAGACCCAGGGCCAAGCGCAGGGGGTGAAGGTCGCCAAGATCACGGAAGACGCCAGCCCGCCGCAGCGTGTCTATGACCCTTCGCATCCGGATGCCAAGGAGGACGGCTATGTGGAACTACCCAATGTCAGCGTCTTTAAAGAAATGATGGATATGATGTCGGCCACTCGCTCCTACGAGGCCAACACCACCACCATTAAATCGGCCAAGCGCATGGCCATGAAAGCCCTCGATATCGGGAGATAACAGATGGAAGCGATTCACAGCATAGCTCCGCTCCTGACCCCGGCAGAGCCTGCGGTTTCACAGGTCCGCCAGGCCGAAACCAGCTTTGGCGACATTCTCACCACCATGGTGGAACAAACCAATCAACAACAGCAGGGTGCCGATCAGGCTATTGTGCAATTGCACTCTGGCGGTGAAAAAAATCTGCACGAAGCAATGATTGCCATGGAAAAGGCTGACGTTTCATTACGATACACCATCCAGGTCCGCAACAAGGCCATCGATGCCTACCAGGAAATCATGCGGATGCAGGTATAAAACTGTCAAAGATGCCCCGCATCTATCCTTTTAATTAAGGAATAATAGAAACAAGGATGTATCATGGCTGAACAAACGGACGCTGCTCCTCAAAAACTGAAAAACGGCTGGCAGACCCTGACGGCAACGGTTATGGCCTGGCCCCTGCCGCGAAAGATCGCTCTGGCGGCCGTGACCGCCATCACGCTCGGGTTGTTCGCCTTTATTATCGTCCAGGCGAGGACCGCCGATTACCAGCTGCTATACGGCAATCTCGCCGACGCGGACGCCTCGGCCGTCGTCGATTGGCTCAAGGGAAAAAACATTCCCTTTCAGCTGGCCAGTAATGGCCACGACATTCTCATCCCGTCGCAAAACGTGCACGAAACCCGCTTGAGCCTCGCTTCGTTGGGGTTGCCCCAAGGGGGCGGCGTCGGGTTCGAGATCTTTGACAAACAATCGTTCGCCCTCACCGATTTTGTGCAGAAGGTCAACTATTCACGGGCGCTCCAGGGAGAACTCGCCCGAACCATCGCCTCGCTCGGACCGGTGGAAACAGCACGGGTCCATCTTGCCCTGCCGGAAAAACGCTTGTTCAAGGATCAACAAAAACCGGCAACGGCTTCGGTCATCATCAAGCTGGCTCCGGGCAAGCGCTTGAGTGAATCCCAGATTGAGGGCATTGTCCACCTGGTTTCCACCTCGATTGAAGGATTGGAACCCAGCCATATATCGGTGATCGACCAGAACGGGACGATCCTTTCCCGGCTCGGTGAAAAAGGAATGGCCAACAATCTGTCCCCCGACATGCTGGAATTCCAGATGCAGGTGGAGCAACGCCTTGAAGACCGGGCGCAGGCCCTGCTCGACAAATCTTTGGGCACCAAAAACGCCATGGTTCGGGTCAACGCCACCCTTGATTTTGCCAAAACCGAAAAAACCGAGGAAACATTCGACCCGGAAGAGCCGGTTGTCCGCAGCGAACAGTTGAGCGACGAGAAATCAGGTTCGGAGATCACCGGGGGTGTACCCGGCGTTCAGTCAAATCTCGAGGGCAACAGCAACCAGACCGCTGGCGCCACCCCGCCTTCCAGCCGATCACAGAGAACTACCAATTATGAGATCAGCAAGGTGGTTTCCAAAACAATCAATCCGGTCGGCACCGTGAGCAAGCTCTCGGTTTCCGTGCTTGTGGCCGACAGGGTCACCCCGGCCAAAGACAAAGAGCCGGCCAAAACCGAGCCGCGCCCCCCGGCCGAACTCAAAGCCTTGGAATCCATGGTGGCTTCGGCCCTGGGACTGGACACCGCTCGCGGCGACAAGATCGAGGTCACCTCCATGCCCTTCCTTGAATCACCCGAGTCCGTCGACGGCGAGGGGATGGCTGCCAGCCGGTTGTACCAGTACATGCCGTTCATCCGCTATGGCCTCCTCGTACTCGGCGGCTTGCTGCTCTACCTATTCATGATTCGCCCGCTGATGAAAACCTTGCACAGAGACGTTACCCAGCATAATAAAACCGTGGAGCAAATGGAGGCCGAACAGGCACAGGGCAGGGCTCCCGGCCGCGGCCCTTCCGGGGCAGGCTCTCTGGTTGGCGGAGCTGCATACAGGGCAGCGATGGAATCGCCTCCCTCGGACACCGTGGACAAAGTACGAATAGCCGTTGACACCGATCCTGTGTTCAGCGCCCATGTTTTACGACAATGGATTCATGAACAGAACTGATTTGAAAGAACATATCGAATACGCGCTCTCGACCTCTCACTTATTGCAGGGACTACAGACTCCATGGCAGCAGTCGATAAACTGACAGGGCTGAAAAAAGCGGCCATTCTTCTCATTTGCCTCGGTGAGGAGACTGCAACGAAACTGATGCGCGAACTGACGGACGAAGAAATTTTCAAGATCACCCGCTGCATGGCGGATATCGAGCACATCCCCGATGACCTCAAGACCAGGGTGTTTGAAGATTTCGAACTGGCCGCCGAAAGTCAGGCTGGTCTGGTGGTCAAGGGCCAAGAATTCGCCAAAAAACTGATCGCAGGCACCGGCAACAAAAACCGGGAAACAAGCCTGATGCGCCAGTTTGTTTCCGGTACGGAAGCGCGTCCTCTGGAAACCATCTCCAAGATGCCGCCTTCCATGGTGGCCGGCCTGCTCGAACGTGAACATCCCCAGACCCTGGCCCTGGTCCTCTCAACCCAGGCCACCGAGCACGCCGGCGCCATCATCGCCAAACTCCCCGAGGAAAAGCGGGCCGATGTCATTCATCGCATTGCCACTCTGGATAAAGTCTCGCCGGCGGTCATCGACCGCATTGAGGAGGCGTTGAGCAAGGAAATCGGTATCGTGGTGGGCGGCCAGGAGCAACACCAGGTCGGCGGATTGAAGAAGGTGGTTGAGATTCTTGACAGCATGACCGACAATCTCGATTCGGAAATTCTGGAAAGTCTTGAGGAGGTCGACCCAGAAATGGTCGAGAATATCCGCAAGATGATGTTCACCTTCGAAGATCTTTGCGCTCTGGATGGCCGTTCCATCCAGATGATTCTGCGCGAAGTCAACAACGACTCGTTGACCATGGCCCTGAAAACGGCTTCCGACGAAATCAAGGCCAAGATATTCGCCAACATGTCCTCCAGGGCGGCGGACATGATCAAGGACGATCTTGAAGCCATGGGCCCGGTCCGGCTCTCCGAGGTCGAGACCATGCAGCAGACTATCGTCAAAATTGCGATGAAACTGGAGGAAGAAGGCAAGCTGGTGCTGGGTAAGGGTGGCAGTGATGAGTTCGTCTAAGGTGTTCAAGAAAGACCCGCACTTCACCCCGACGCCTCTTGTCCGCCGCAACCTGACGCCCCCAAAAAACGAGACCAAACCGGCGGTCGCCGAAGTGCCACCACCCTCCCACGAATCTGTCCTCCATGAGGTTCAACCGGAGCCGATGGAGATTCCTGCCATTCAAGATGAACGCGAGACTGCACCGGCAATCGACCTTGAGGCTCTCAGGATGGAGGCCTACAATCAAGGCATGGCCGACCTTGCCGCCCAATTGCAGATGGAAGTGCAACAAACCGTCGCCGCTTTTGCAGAGGGTTGCCGGAAAATTGACCATCAACGCAAAACCATGTTGCAGCAAAGCCAGGGCGACCTGATCAACCTGATTATTCTCCTCAGCAAAAAGATCCTCGGCCAGGAACTGGCCACACCGCGCAACATCATCGCCGCCACCCTGCAATCAGCCATGGAACAGGCCATTGAAAGCGAAGAATACTATGTGACCCTGCATCCAGAAGATCTCAGTTTTGCCGAGGCCAAGGTTCCCGAACTCATAACTTCCATCCGCGGCCTGGAGCGTATCGTCTTCAAAACCGACAACACCATGGCCCGGGGGGGATGCCTGCTGGAGTCGGCCGTTTGCACGGTGGACGCCTCCATTGAAACGCAACTCGACAGCATGAAGGAGTTTCTGGCGGAACAACAGCCTCTTTTTATTCCGGTTGCCGAAAGCGACGGCCCCTTGCCGCCCGACCTGCCAGCAGAGGAACCACCTTCGACGACGTGAACCAGCCCGCCCTTGAAAGCGCCCGCTTGAGGCAATTTCAGGCGTCGCCGCGGGAACTTCTCGACCGGGCAGCTTCTTTGATCCCCTGACCAACCAGAACCCGAGAACCCATGCTCAATATTTCCGGTCCCATGCAATCCTTTTCCACCATCCGGGTCTACGGCAAGGTTCATCGCATCGTTGGCCTGGTGGTCGAAGGCTCCTGCCCGAGGTCTTCCATTGGCGCCCTCTGTGAGATCACCCCACTCCATGGTGGAGAAGCAATTCCGGCCGAAATTGTCGGCTACAATAACAACCGGGCGCTCTTGATGCCCTTGGGAGAACTCCGCGGCCTAGGCCCTGGCAGCCGCATACGGGTCAAAAAGGATCAGGCCGCTATCAACGTCGGCGATGCGCTCCTTGGCCGGGTGCTCGATGGCATGGGCCAACCGCTTGACCAGGGACCGAACCTCCATCTTCCCCATGAAAAGGCGCTCTACTCGCTGCCACCCGGACCGATGCGACGCGAGGCCATCACCCGGCCGCTTGACCTCGGCATTCGGGCGATCAACGGTCTGCTGACCTGCGGCATCGGCCAGCGCATGGGTATCATGGCGGGCTCCGGGGTGGGGAAAAGTGTTTTGCTCGGCATGATGGCCAAGTACGCTAAGGCGGATATTAACGTCATCGCCCTGATCGGCGAACGCGGTCGCGAGGTCAAGGAATTCATCGAACGCGACCTGGGCCCGGAAGGGCTGGCGCATTCGGTGATTATCGCCGTGACCTCGGATCAGTCGCCGCTCCTGCGCATGCGCGGGGCTTTTGTCGCCACCGCCATTGCCGAATATTTTTCGCAGCAGGGCAAAGACGTGCTCCTAATGATGGATTCGATTACCCGCTTCGCCATGGCCATGCGCGAAATCGGCCTCTCCATCGGTGAGCCGCCGACCACCAAGGGATATACCCCGAGTGTTTTCGCCACCCTGCCCAAGCTGCTGGAACGCGCCGGAAATTTTCAGGATCAGGGCTCGATTACCGGCCTGTACACCGTCCTGGTTGATGGCGACGACCTGACCGAACCGGTCGCTGATTCAGTGCGGTCAATTCTGGATGGCCACATCGTGCTTTCGCGATCCATTGCCGCCAAAAACCATTATCCGGCCATCGACGTGATGATGTCCACCAGCCGGGTAATGCGCGACATCACCACTGACAGACATCGCGAACTGGCCGGCAAGGCTCGCAGCGTCATGGCCGTGTACCGGGAATCGGAAGACCTGATCAATATCGGCGCGTATGCCGCGGGCAGCAACAAGAAGATCGATTACGCCATCTCCCGCATCGAGGCCATCAACACCTTCCTCACCCAGGGCTTCGACGAGTCCTCCGGCCTCGAGGAGACAATTGCCGCCATGGGCGAACTGGTCAGCGACCGCCAAGCGACCGATAGAAGAAGACTGGGACGCAAAGGACATGATCGCCGGAAAACTGATCAGGCCGAGGATGAGATCCGGTGAAGCCCTTTACCATGCATGCGGTGCTCAAGTACCGTCGGCAGCTCGAAGATTCAGCCCGGCAAGGTTTGTACCAGGCTCTGGAAGTCGAAGCACGGCTCCAGGAGATGTTGTTTCAGGCCGAAGAAGAGTTGACGGGGCTCTATACCAGCCTCCAGCTGGACAAGGAACAGGGGACCACGGTCGACCGGTTGGTTCTGTTCGAGCATCGAATTGACCTGGTTAAGCAGCAGGTCGAGACGCGGCGCAGCGACCTGGAAAAGCAGCAAGTCCAGGTGGCCAACAAAAGACAGCAGCTGGTCAACGCGAGCAAAGGCAGAAAAATTATGGAAAAGCTGCAAGAGCAGCAGAATGCGGCCTTTGCCAAATTTCTGGAAAAAAAGGAACTGGGCATGCTCGATGAAATTGCCGTTCTTTCCCATGAGCGAAAACACCGATAAAATCCTTCCACTTAGCGCGGCCGTCCTGCAAGCTCGTAACCGCAACCCGGCCTGGAGCGTGTCATGAAAATAACTTTTCTCCTTCTCTGCGTTCTCGCTCTTTTCCCCTTCACCGTGGTCCTGGCCCAAGAAAAGGCGGCAAGCAATACCGCCGCTGCCGCGCAGGATCAGCAATACGGATCGGTGGAGGAACGGCGGATCATGGAAACCATACAGGGTGAAGGCGTGCCTTTCGCCCGCGAACGTGAGGAACTGGAGAATAAAAAAAAGGAACTAAAGAGATTGGAGGGCGAGGTCGATAAGAAAATTGAACAGCTCAACCAACTCCGGGTTCGCATCGAAAAGCTTCTTGAGCAAAAGAGCGCGGAAGAGCAGAAACGGATTGGAGAACTTGCCAAGGTGTACGAGAAAATGACCTCTGAAAAGGCCGCCATGGTCATGGGATCAGTCGAACAGGAACTGGCGATTTCCATTCTGGCAAAGATGAAAACCAAATCCGCCGCCAAAATTCTCAATAACATGGAACGGGAAAAGGCGGCCAAACTGACAACCGCCTTCTCAACCCTGGATACCCGATAATGCCCATACAAGCTCTTCCCAGTTTACCCGCCAATGTGCCGCCGGCCGGACCGCCGGCATCGGCATCGGCCCAAACCGGACAAGAAGGCCCTTTTGCCTCCAGCCTGAAGGCAGCAAGCGAGCAGCGGGCAGCAACCGCTCGTTCGACCGAATCCACGACCAAACAACCCGACGGCCGCAATGGCGACACACAATCTCCAAACTCCGGAGATGATGGCGACACCATGGATCAAGGGGACACCGCAGCTCTCGATACAGGCCTGAATGGGTCGGCCGGTGCAGTGCTGCAGCAGCCCACGCCGGAGACGAAGGCGGTAATTGCCGCCGGTGAGGCCAAAGTGAACGGCAACGAGTCTGCGGTGGCCAGGATGCTCAACGCCCTGACCGCCACCGAAGCAACCGCGGTACCTAATACCATCCCCGAAGCAACCGCGATACCTGGCATTGGTTCCTCATCCCTGCCGGTCCAACAGGAAAAACCAGGTCAACGGATTGGTTTTGCAAGTGCATTATCCGCTGCTGGTCAGCACACACCTACTCCGGAATCCGTAGTTCCCGAGCAAAACACCGGCATTACCAATCAAGCCGCAAGTTCCAAAGAAACCAGCGCCCTTGCCTTGGACAAGAACTCGCCGCAACCACAGCTAACAGTCTCCTTCACTACTGAGCCCCATCAGACAGCGGAGCAAAACCCTGCTGCCGTAGGCTTGACCCCATCCTCCGCCGAAGAAGGCATGCAAGTTCAGGAAGCGTCCGCACGGTCCAACGATCCCCTTGTCGTCCAAAACAAATACGGCCAGATCATCACCATTCATCAGGGAACCGCCGTTGAGGAGGAGGCCGCCACCTCCGGAAAAGCCGCCGCATCACCTTCGGAAGGCCCGCGTTTGGATGTCAACGATAACTACATCAAAGCCCATCTTCCCAACGAAACCTCTCAAAATAAGACAGAAGAGAATGGGGACCGGCACCAGAACTCCTCGCCCAAATCCCAGCAGCAAGAAACAGTTGCTTCCGTGGAACCGGTAAAGGAGGCGCAGGTGATGGGAGAACAACCGGTGATTCAGAAAGGGCAACAGAACACGGTTATGGAAAGCCAGCCGCTCATTTTTTCCCATACTCGCAGCAGCGTGCAAACAACATCCAGCGGCGCGCCGGTTGATTCGTCGATGTTCCGCCTGTCTTCCGGGTCCACCGTTCCCGAGGGGACGGTGGTCGATCAGATGATCGCCCATTTTTCCGTCAACAAGCGCCTTGAAACCGGCACCGTCAATCTCCGGCTCTACCCTCAGGAACTGGGCGAGTTACGAATGGAAATCAAGGTGGAGCAGGATAACATTAAAGCGCACATTATTGCCCAGAATCCACAAGCCCAGGAAATGATCGACCGGCATCTGCCCCGTTTGCGCGAGGCCCTGGAGCAGCAGGGATTGAATCTCCAGCACGTGGAAGTGACGATTGCCGCCCACGACAATACCGGCAACGAACGATTCCAGGAAAGCAGCGCCTGGCGGCAACCAAGCAATTCCCCGCATCGTGCTTCCCCGGACCAACCGGTTTTCACCCTGGAAACCGATGAGATCGCCGGCGACGGTCATTCCGCCGCCAACACCCTCAGCGTCCTTGCCTGAGACAAGGAGGAATGCATGACAACTATTCCAACAACCACCGACGCCGCCGCCGCTACCGCCGCCAAAACGGCCGCCACCTCTAAAAAAAATGCTTTGGGACAGGAACAGTTCCTTACCTTACTGGTTGCCCAATTACAGAACCAAGATCCGCTCAATCCGGCCGACCCAACCGAGTTCACCGCCCAGTTGGCCCAGTACAGTCAGCTGGAGCAGTTGTTCAACCTCAATGATTCGATGGATCAGTTAGCGGCGGCCCAGAACAGCTCCGAACGGCTCTCCGCCCTGAGCCTGATCGGCCAAGACGTGGTCGTGGAGGACAGCACCTTCACCCTCGGGTCCGACCCGGTGCAGATCGGCTACAAGATCGACGGTACAGTCGCCAATGCCAGCCTGGTAATAAAAAACAGCTCCGGTAAAACCGTGGCCACCCTTGCGGCGAGCGATCTCTCGCAGGGCAACCATTTCCTCACCTGGGACGGGAAAGACAAAAGCGGCAACGCCGTTGCTCCAGGATCCTACTCGATCACTATTGGGGCGACTAACAGCGCTGGAGAAAGCGCCACCGTTGCTCCCTTGGTACGCGGCGAGGTAACCGGCATTGATCTGAGCGGCAGCGAACCCATGATTGTCACCGGGTCGGGCGAATATAAAATTTCTTCCATCTTCGGGGCATATAACAGTAAGCAAAACGCTGTCGACAACAGCTCCGACGGATAAAGGAGCCAGCGGCTTATTGGGCCGCTTCCGGGCAGCACACCCACTTTTTCTTGTCGTCGCCGAGGGACTGGCGATCAGCAGAGCAGACGAAAAAAGACATCTCTGAGCAACGGACTGCGCGGGGATAATTGACGAGAGACAAACGGACCAACCAACAACACACAGGTTGCAAGCCCCTCTCTCCATTGACCTTTCCAATCAATTATCCAATTCACACCACCTACGCAGGAGGTTGTTATGGGCATCCAAAGTGCTATGTACAGCGGAGTCAGCGGGCTCAACACCAATTCCCAGGCCATGAGCGTCATCGGCAATAACCTGGCCAACACCAACACCCTGGGATTCAAAGGTTCGCGCAGCGTTTTTTCCGACCTGCTGTCGAGCAATGTTTTTGGATCCGGCGGTATGTCCCAGGTCGGCCGCGGCGTCGGCCTTTCCACAGTCGACAATATTTTCAGCCAGGGCACCTTTGAAACCACCTCCTCGGACACCGATGTTGCTATTGAAGGTTTAGGTTTTTTTGTCCTTAAAGAAGCGGGCAGTGACACGGCCTATTACAGCCGGGCCGGCGCCTTTCGTTTCGACAGCGAGGGGTATCTGGTCAATCCGGAAGGACTGCGGGTACAGGGTAAAGAGTTCGATGCAATCAACAACACCGAATTATTGCCCGCCGATCCCACCGATATCCAGGTAGCCAACGTCGGTTTGATACCGGCCAACGCCACTTCCGAACTGACCTTCACCACCAACCTCGATGAAAATTCCGCAGAACTTGGTGGTGCGGCGACGGATATTGATGCAACCGACAGGACCTCGTACAACTATTCTGCGTCCGCTCAAATTTATGATTCTCTGGGTGAATCGCATCTGATCTCAGTATATTGGCGTCTCGTCAGCGATGCTGGCAATACATGGACGTCCGCCTACACCCTCGACAATGATCCTTTATCCATAACCCCTCTGGGCGGCTCCCCATTGGTCTTTAACAATATCGGGCAATTGCCTGACACCACCGGCGACGGCGTGCCCGATCCAGTCACCGCAACCATAGCCATTCCCGCAGCCACCTGGGGCAACGGGGCCGCCGCTTCCTCCATCACCCTTGCCTATGACTGCACCCAGTATGACAGCGAATCCATCGTCATCGGTCAAGACCAAAACGGCTACAGCGCCGGCGAACTGACCAACGTCGCCATCAATGGCGAAGGCACCGTGATAGCCTCTTACTCCAATGGTCGCCAAATCAACATCTCCCAGCTGGTGCTCGCCAAGTTTCAGAATCCCGGCGGCCTTAAACTTTCCGGCGCCAACCGCTATATCGCCCCACCCGAGGTCGGCAGTATCCGGATTGGTTTGCCCGGACCGGAACTGGGTAAAATCTTCACCAATTCCTTGGAACAATCCAACGTCGACATGGGCCAGGAATTCGTCAAAATGATCTCTACCCAACGCGGTTTTCAGGCCAATTCGAAAATCATCACCACCGTCGATGAGATGCTGGGCGAACTGATCAACCTGAAACGATAGCCTGAGTCAGTATTCCGACACACGGCCCCATTGCCACCCGTGGCAATGGGGCCGCCTTATTGTGCTGAAACAACCTCTTTTCTTCCCGCCTGACACTATCCGCTTCGCTTCATCCGCTCGACTCACCCTTGGCATTTTACTTGCATTCTTGCCATTGATCTGGATTTTCGGTACACTCCCGATATAGGATGCCCCTTTACCTGACAACCTCCATATTCCAAAAAGAATAATCGCGTGGATATAGCAACCATACTTGGCATTGTCATCTCCTTCGCCCTGATGATCTGGGCTATCCTCATGGGAGGCCCGTTAAGTATTTTCATTGATGTCCCGTCGATCGCCATTGTTTTCGGCGGCACGGCCGGCGTCATCCTGATCAATTACCCCCTGGCCGATGTCATCGGTACCATCGCTATTATTAAAAAAACCGTTCTTATTAAAGAGGCTGACACCAACAAACTCATCGTCCAAATGATGGAGTTTGCTAATAAAGCCCGTAAGGGCGGCATTCTTTCGCTCCAGGATCAGATCGATTCGATAGAAGACAAGTTCATGGTAAAAGCCCTGCAGATGGCGGTGGACGGCCAAGAACCCGCCGACCTCAAGGTCATGCTCCTTACTGAGATCGATAACATTGCAACCCGGCATGGCAACGGAGCCCAAATCCTGGATACCCTGGGGGCCATTGCCCCGGCCATGGGCATGGTCGGCACCCTCATCGGCCTGGTGCAGATGCTGCAGAACATGAGCGATCCCGCCGCCATCGGTCCGGCCATGGCCGTGGCCCTGCTCACCACCTTTTATGGCGCGGTGCTGGCCAACATCCTTTTCATCCCCATGGCCGGCAAGCTAAAAACCCGATCAAAAACCGAGGTCCTGCAGAAAACCGTGATCACCGAAGGCATGGAATCGATTTTGTCCGGCGAGAACCCCCGGATCATGGAACAGCGGCTGCATACCTATGTCGCTCCGAAAAAGCGGGAATCGATTTTTAAATAGAAAAGAGGCGCTGATATGGGAAAAGAACCGGAATGCCCCCCCCCGGGATTGCCTATGTGGATGGCCACCTACAGCGACTTGGTAACCCTGCTGCTGACCTTTTTTGTGCTGCTGCTGACCATGGCTAGCATGGACCCGACCAAATTTATCCAGGCAAAAACCTCAATCGAGGATGCTTTCGGCTGGAGCACCAAGGCCGCGCCCGTCCCTTTTTCCATCCCAGTTCTGCCCTCGCCGCCGAAATCTAAATTCACCCCACTGCCACGGCAAGCACCCATTCAATATTTCAAACGCATTCAGACCGATCTGGAACTGACCAAACTTGATACTCAGGTCGCGATCCTGCAGAAGGACAACGATTCGATTATTCTTCGCATCAACGAATCTGTCCTGTTCGAGGAAGGAAAAGCAACGCTCAATCCCGCTTCCTACCCGATTCTCCGCAAGGTGGCCGACATCGTCCGGCCCCTGCCAATGACCATGCGGATTGAGGGGCACACCGACATCACCCCGGTAGCCGGTGGCAAAATATCGAACTGGGATCTGTCGGTTTCGCGAGCGGTGGCAGTCATGAGCTTTTATCAGCGGGGTGAACATTTCCCTTTGGATCGCATGGCTGCGGCCGGTTACGGTGACACCCGCCCGCTGGTTCCCAACACCTCGAAGGAAAACATGGCCCAAAATCGGCGAGTCGATTTTATTCTGCGAAGCGACCGTCCGGTGGGCGAAGACAAACCCACTACTCCCATCCCCTTCTAAACGGCTCTGGATGAAAGGAAGCAATCATGGCGGAAAAAAAAGCTGAAAAAACCGAAGAACCGAAAAAAGGCGGCAAAAAGAAATTGTACATCATTGTCGCGGCCGCCTTGATTTTTCTGTTGGCAGGGGGAGGGAGCGGTTATTATTTCCTCGTGTTCAAACCAAAACAGGAAGAACTGCGTAAAAAGGAAGAGGCGAGCAAGGCGGAGTCCCTGATCAGGCCGGTTCCCGAAGAGGCGAATATCGGCCCGATGGTGGAAATCAAGGAATTTGTCGTCAATATCATCGGTGCGGATGCGGCACATTACGTCAAGGCCTCGCTGTCACTGGAACTGGATAAAGACACGACCATGGAGGAAGTCAATAAGCGTATGCCGCAAATTCGGGACGCCATTCTCCTGCTCATCGGCAACAAGACCTTTGAAGAGTTGCAGGACATCCAAGGCAAAAACCAGGTTAAGGCAGAGTTGAAGAACAAAATCAACTCGTTCCTCAAGACCGGCAAGGTCAACAATGTCTATCTGACCGATTTCGTGGTGCAGTGAGCCCTGTGGAACCGATACTCACCCGGGAAGAAATTGCCGACCTGCTGGCGGCCGTAAAAGCTGGCAAGGTCTCGACCGATCTGGTCGAAAATGGGCAACCCCAACCCCGGCATCTCCTTGCCTCCAGGGGTGTCGATCTGTTCAGAATTTACGAACGGAGCCACACCAGCGGCGAGATGCGTATCCCCAACCTGGATATCATTCTCGACAGTTTTTGCCGCAAATTTTCCACCAGCCTGACCAATTCAATGCAGCGCACCTTCAGTGTTGAGCGGGAAGAGATCACCACTACCAATTTTCAGCAAAGCCTGGCCGATCTCAATAGCCAGGGCGCGGTCGGAATTTACAGCGTCTCCCCCCTGAAACACGGCTGCCTGTTTCATTTCGACACCCTCATGGCCTTCACCCTGCTGGAAATCATGCTGGGATCGTCCCAGTCCAGCGAGTCGCTGGCCCTGGACCGTAACCTGACGACCATTGAGATCACCCTGCTCAAAAACGTCATGAAAGATATCTGCCACGAATTGGCCAGCGCGATGCGGCCGGTGGTCGAATTGCAAATCCAACTCACCAAGGTGGAAAACAATTTCCGCCTGGTCAGCATCGTTGAACCGGAAACCGAGGTGCTGGTGACCAACTTCAACATCCGCCTAGCCGGTGATCTTTGTGGTCAGATGCGCCTTATTATCCCCTACCTTACTCTGGAACCTCTGCGGGATAAGTTTAAAGCGCTGGCCACCATCTCGCAGGCCGCCGCCAACACCTGGACCGAGCCTATCGCCCAGGAAGCCCTGGAGATGGAAAATCAGGTGATCGCGCGGTCCGGCCAGATCAACATGACGATCCGCACCATCCTCAACCTCCAGCCCGGCGACATCGTCGATCTACACTACAACCCCGACCAGCCGCTCATCGTCATGGTCGAGGATCAACCGCTCTTTCTGGCCATTGCCGGTGAGAGAAACGGCAAAAAGGCCTTTCACGTCACCGGCCGCTACAGCAACCGATTAGGAGGCATCCATGGCAGCACCTGATGGGCTAGAACCGCAGCAATTTAATACCCTTGAGCCTGAAGAAACAGCGGCATTGCTTAAGGAAAACCAGCATGAACCTACTGGCCAGGTCAGTCAGAGCAGCCTTGTCAGGGAACTTGAATTTCTCTACAACGTGCCCTTGCAGGTTTCGGTGGAGGTCGGGCGAGCCCGCATCCTGCTTAAGGATCTTTTGCAGATGGGCGAGGGCTATGTGGTCGAACTCGACAAACTGGCGGGGGAACCCTTGGACCTCTACGTGAACTCACGACTTATCGCCAGAGGCGAGGCGGTCAAGGTAGGTGATAAATTCGGCATCAAGCTGACCGAGGTGGTCAGCCAGTCGGACCGCATCGAAAACCTGGGCTAACCCATGCCGTTCCTCTGCCTCCTCTTCCTCACCTTTTTCCCCGCCATGGCCTGGGCCGCCGAGCCGCCTACCATGACTTCGGCCCTGTTGCGCACCGCTTGGGCCCTCCTGATTGTGGTCGGCCTGATCCTCGCCCTGTATGGTTTGTCGAAAAAACGGCTGTTTCTGGGAAAAATGAGCGGCAATGCGATCAAAATTATCGAAATGCGGTCGTTGCAGCCAAAATCGACCCTGGCGCTGGTCGAGGTTCGCGGCCGGGAATATCTCCTGGGGATCAGCGCCAATTCCATTCATCTGCTCGCTGAGCTGTCCACTGAGCCCGGCAAGCAACCGGTCGATTTCCCGACTCTTCTGGCGGAACAGGAATGAAACGGACAATCCTGGGCATCGGCCTCTTTCTGCTTCTCGTGCCAGCATTGGCCACTGCGGTCAACCTGCCCACCCTCTCCCTGGGGATCAAGGAGGCCAACACCCCGGCCGAGGTTTCGACCGCTCTCCAGGTGCTGTTTGTCCTGACCATTCTCACCGTGGCCCCAGCCATCCTGCTGATGACCACGGCCTTCACTCGCATCATCATAGTCCTGGGTTTTGTCCGCCAGGCCATGGGCACCCAAAACACGCCACCCAATCAGGTCTTGCTGGGGCTGTCCCTGTTTCTCACCTTTTTCGTCATGGCGCCGACCTTCAACAGCATCAACAACCAGGCCCTGCAGCCCTACATGCAGGAAAAGATCACCCAGCAGCAGGCCCTGGAGCGCTCGGTTCAAGTGATGCGCGACTTCATGTTTTCTCAAGTGCAGGAAAGCGAACTGCAACTGTTCATCGACATCACCAAGGAAGAACAACCGGCGAATAAAAAAGAGGTTTCGTCCTCCATTCTCATTCCGGCCTTCATGCTTTCGGAGCTGAAGCGTTCTTTCCAGATGGGGTTCATGATCTACGTGCCTTTTCTGGTGATCGACATGCTGGTGGCCTCGGTGCTGATGGCCATGGGCATGATGATGCTGCCGCCCATTGTCATTTCCCTGCCCTTCAAACTTTTATTATTCGTGCTTGTCGACGGCTGGCAATTGGTTGTCGGCTCCCTAATGAAGAGTTTCGGCTGAACCACACCTACGCACCCAGACGAGGAACGCCATGACACCGGAAGCCGTCATTCACATCGGAAAAAAAGCCGTGGAGGCCGTTCTGCTCGGTTCCGCCCCCATGCTGATCGCCGCCATGGTGATCGGCCTGGTGATCAGCATCTTTCAGGCCGCCACCCAGATCAACGAACAGACGATGACCTTTATCCCCAAAATCGTCGCCGTCTTTGTCACACTACTGATCTTCGGCCCCTGGATCATGGACCTGCTGATCACTTTCACCACCGGTATCTTCAACCAGATCGCCACGGTCGGCCGGTAAGGTTGCGGGCAGGACGCGGCCATGGACCTGCCCTTTGTTCCCCTGCAACAGTTCCAGGATTTCCTCCTCTGTCTGGCCCGGGTCATTGCCCTGGTGGCCTCCATTCCCGCTTTTACCAGCAGCCAGGTCGCCGGACGGATCAAGGTTGGCCTGGCGGTCATGACCAGCCTGTTGCTTTTCCCGGCCATGGCTCCCTTTACCCCCAAGGTGGCCTTGCCCCTGACCGAGTTTGGCCTGCTCATCGTCAACGAAGTGCTGCTGGGCGTCATGATCGGCCTGGTGACCCAGATGGTCTTTGCCGCAATCAACTTCGGCGGAACGGTCATCGGCTACCAGATGGGCTTTGCCGCCGCCAACATCTTTGATCCGCAAACCACGCAACAGCTCTCGCTCATGAGCCAGTTCGTCAATATCCTCGCCTTGATGGCCTTCCTTGCGCTGGATGTGCATCACTTTTTTTTCCGCGCCATCATCGAATCCTATACCGTCCTGCCACCAGGATATCTCGACTTCTCCCAAGGTGCTGTCCAGGAACTCATGCGGCTGGCCAGTCACATGTTCGTGCTCGGAGTCAAGTTCAGCGCTCCGGTGCTGGCCCTACTCCTGATTACCAACCTGGTGCTTGGTATCCTCGCCCGGGTCTTTCCCCAGCTCAATGTCTTCATGCTCTCTTTTCCACTCAACATCGGCATCGCCTTCCTTGTCATCAGTCTGACACTGGGCGCCACTTTTTCCGTTCTACGCCGTGAATTTGACACCATGGGGGAAAATATCATCAACCTCCTGTTTCTACTCAAGTAATTCCCACACATTTTTTCCCCGCCTCACATCGAACCAACCCGCAACCACCCTGTATTCAGGTGTGCTATTTGCTTGTCATCGTCAGGTGAGCAGTCATTGCATCTGGGCAGTGACCGGTCTCGCCAGATAATCGTCATTCGCACCACCGAATGACTGTACAGGTTGGTCACCATGGCGGAAGAAAATAGCTCCGGGGAACGCACCGAATCCCCATCAGCGAAACGAAGGGACGATTTCCGGAAGAAAGGCCAAGTGGCCCAGAGCCGTGAAGTCCAGACTGCAGCCATGTTCACTCTGCTGCTTTTGTTCTGGATTTTCTTTACCCCTGTTTTTTGGAGCGAGACCCGGGAAATGATCACCGTCATCTGGCGAACCAGCGGTGAATACGGCATCACGACCAGTTCCCTGATGCAGCTTGCCTACTATGTAGGAGCCAGCGTGGCCATGATCCTGGCTCCTCTGTTTGTGACCGCTCTGGTGGTCGGTTTTTTATCCACTTTCCTGCAAATCGGCTGGCTGTTCACTGCCCAACCGTTGATCCCGGATCTGAGCAAGCTCGATCCAATCAAGGGCATGGGCCGCTTTTTCTCCAAACGCTCCCTGGTTGAGGTCATCAAATCCCTGCTCAAGGTGGGGCTGATCGGTTGGATCGCCTACAAAACCGTGCTGGGTGAATTTGATCAGGCCCTGCTCCTCACTGATATGCCTGTCGACAACACCGTCCTCTACCTCGCAAAAACCTCGGCCTTGGTTATGGCCAAGGTGGCGGCGATCATGATTGCGCTGGCCATCCTTGATTATGCTTTTGTCCGTTGGGAGATGGAAGAGAAGATGAAAATGACCAAGCAGGAACAGAAGGAGGAAATGAAGGAAACCGAGGGCGACCCGCACATCAAGTCAAAAATCCGTTCCATCCAGCAGCAGATGGCCCGACGGCGGATGATGGCCGCAGTCCCTGAAGCCGATGTGGTCATCACCAACCCTACCCATATTGCCGTGGCCCTCAAGTATGAGGCCGGCAAGATGGAGGCCCCTGTGGTTCTGGCCAAGGGACAGGATCTGGTTGCCGAAAAAATTCGAGAAATCGCCAGAGAACATCATGTCCCCCTGGTCGAAAACCCGCCTGTGGCAAGATTATTGCATTCCAAGGTTGAAGTGGGCCACTCTATCCCGGACGAACTGTTTAAGGCTGTAGCGGAGATTCTGGCCTATGTCTATTCATTGAAAGGTAGGAGATGATGGAAGCAACAAGGATGCAAACGCTGTTCAGCACGGTCTGGATCAAGGACCTGCTGCAGCAAAGCAACATCATGGCTTCGCTTGGGTTGATCGGCATCCTCATGCTGATGATCGTGCCCCTGCCGGCCATGATCCTTGACCTCTGCCTGTCGCTCAACATCACCATCGCCATCCTTATCCTGATCATTAGTTTGTATACGGAAAAGGCGGTTGAATTTTCCATTTTCCCCTCCATCCTCCTCACCACCACGCTCTTCCGTCTCTCCCTCAACGTCGCCTCCACCCGGCTGATTCTCCTCCACGGCAACGAAGGCATGGATGCGGCTGGAGCGGTAATTGAGTCCTTTGGCCAGTTCGTGGTCGGAGGTTCCTATGTTGTCGGCTTGGTTATTTTTGTCATTCTGGTGATCATCAACTTCATTGTCATCACCAAGGGTGCGGGCCGCATTGCCGAAGTCGCGGCGCGATTCACCCTCGACGCCATGCCGGGCAAGCAGATGGCCATCGATGCCGATCTCAATGCCGGCCTCATCGATGAGAACACCGCCCGCAAACGACGCGAAGAAATCTCCAATGAAGCCAATTTCCACGGCGCCATGGACGGCGCCTCGAAATTTGTTCGCGGCGACGCCATCGCCGGCATCATCATCACCATGATCAACATTGGCGCCGGCTTCATCATTGGGGTGCTCCAAAAAGGCATGCCCATGGGCGAGGCCGCGAAAGTCTATACCATTCTCACCGTCGGCGATGGTCTGGTCGGCCAGATTCCTGCCCTGATTATCTCCACGGCCGCCGGTATGCTGGTCACCCGCTCCGCCGGGCGAGAGGACTTCGGCGCCGAGCTCAAGAATCAATTCACCCGCTACGCCAAGGCCCTGTGGGTGGTATCGGCGATTGTCCTCGGCTTTGCCCTCATCCCCGGCATGCCCTTTTTCCCGTTTCTCGTTATTTCCTGCGCTCTCGCCTACACCGCGTATCGTCTCGACAAGACCGAAGCAGCCAAACAACTGGAAGAGGCGGTAATCGAACGGCCGCAGCCGGTGGTTAAGCCCGATCAGGATTACGAAAAAATGCTCAACGTCGACCTGATCGAGCTTGAGGTCGGTTATGGCCTCATCCCCTTTGTCGACGCTGCCCAGGACGGGGAACTGCTTACCCGTATTCAGTCCATTCGCAAACAGTTTGCCCTGACCAGCGGTTTCATCGTGCCACCGGTACACATCAAGGATAACCTCCAGCTCAACCCGAACCAGTACACCCTCAGCCTGAAAGGGGTCAACATCGCCACCGCCGAAATGATGCCCGGTTATTACATGGCCATGGATCCTGGCCTGGTGACCGAGACCATCAAGGGGCTGCCGACCAGGGAACCGGCCTTTGACCTCCCGGCCATCTGGATCACCGAAGACAAGCGGGAGCGCGCCCAGATCGCCGGTTACACCGTGGTCGACTGCATCACGGTCATGGCCACGCACATCAGCGAGGTGATCAAAAAACATGCGCACGAACTTCTCGGCCGCCAGGAGACGCAAACCCTGATCGACAATCTGGGCAAAACCTATCCCAAGCTGGTCGAAGAGCTGGTGCCCCATGTGCTCAACCTGGGCAACATCATGCGGGTGCTGCAAAATCTGCTGCGCGAGGGCATCTCGATCCGCGACCTGCGCTCCATCCTGGAAACCATGGCTGATTATGCCCACATGACCCAGGACACCGACATCCTTACCGAATACGTTCGCCACGCCCTGTCACGGTCGATCTCCGCCGCCCACACCCAGAACGACGGCACCATGCCGGTGATCACTATGGATCGCAAGGTCGAGGACACCATCCAGACCGCCATCCAACACCGGGAGCGCGGCAGCTACTTGGCCCTGGACCCGAAGACGGCGCAAAAAATCCTCGACAACCTCAACGCCCTGCTCACCGCCTTCACCGGTGGCCAGCAGCCGGTTTTGCTGGTGCTGCCGCAGATCCGCCCGCATGTCCGCCGCCTGACTGAACGCTATTTCCCCAACTTGGCGGTGCTGTCGCACAACGAGATCACCTCGCAAATCCGCATTCAATCCATCGGAACGGTGACCATCGATGCAAGTTAAGGTCTTCGAAGCACAAGACATGGCCACAGGCCTGAAAATGGTCAAGGATGCCCTGGGGCCGGATGCCCTCATCCTCTCCACCCGCACCATCCGCAGCGGCAAGTTCGGGATGATCGGCAAACCGCTCATGGAGATCACCGCTGCGGTTGACACGAACTGGCGGGAACCGGCAACAGCGCCCGAACCACCGAGAAACAGCGCGCGGCGAACCTGGCCGGCCCAGCAATTGGACCGCAACGTCCACCAGCGCGACCTCTCCTACGAGGAAATCTGGACCCGAAACGAACCGGAACCCCTAGCGCCAGCCGCCTACGCACGTCGGGAAACAGCTCCGGCCGGTCAAGATATTCACAACGAACTGGCGGAATTGCGCAGCCTGGTCAAGGGATTGTCCAGCCGAATCACCGGCCTTGAGCCCTCGGCTCTGCGCACCCCCTATGTGGAGCCGGAGTTTGCCGCTCCCGCCGGCACCAGCAGCGCCATGGACCCAGTGACCGGGTTCCTTACCGGCTATGGCATCAACCAGGAAACGGCCCAGGTGGTGGCCCGATTCACCCGCGACACCCTCGAGAAGGCGCGCCACCTCGACAGCGCTGACCTGACCGCCATCCTCAAGGCAGCCATCGCCCGTTTGTTCACGACGCAAAAACTGCTCGACGGCCGCTTCAACCGGCAACGGCGCATCAGCCTGATTGGCCCCACCGGCGTGGGCAAGACCACCACCCTGGCCAAGATTGCAGCCCACGCCCTTAGCCGTTCCACCCACCGCATCGGCCTGATCACCATCGACACCTACCGCATTGCCGCCGTTGAACAAATCAAAGTCTACGGCGAAATCATGCGGCTGCCGGTGGAGGTGGTCATCAATCCCCATGAACTCGAACTGGCCCTGGAAAAATTTAAGGATTTCGACCTGATCCTCATCGACACCGCCGGACGCAGCCCGAGAAACGGCCTCGATATCCAGGAGCTGGCCACCTTTCTTCGCCCCCAGTTGGGGATTGAAAATAATCTGCTGTTGTCGGCAACCACCAGGGAACGGGAGATCGAGGAGACCATCCGACGATTTTCCATCCTGCCGATCAGTAATTTCATCTTCAGTAAGATCGACGAATGCGACCAGTTGGGCGTGCTGCTCAATATCCATTATAAAAACGACACTCCGGTCTCCTTCCTCACCAATGGCCAGCGGGTTCCGGAGGACCTGCTCATGCCCTCGCCGGCGGACATCGCCGACCTTATCATGAACGACCACGGAAACCTGAAGCATGGCTGACCAAACGCTACTCCCCCCAGATCAGGCAGGCACCTTGCGGGCGATAAACAACCCCGAAAGGGTGGAAGAACGGCCACGGCAGACCGCAACCCGGGTGTTTTCCATCACCAGCGGCAAAGGCGGCGTCGGCAAGACGGCGGTAGTGGCCAACCTGGCGGTGCTGCTCGCCCGCATGGGCAAACGGGTGCTCATTCTCGACGCCGACCTCGGACTGGCCAACATCGATGTCGTCTTCGGACTGGCACCGGGCCATAACCTCAACCACTTTTTCACCGGCGAACAAGGGCTGGAAGCGATTCTCACCGATGGCCCCGAAGGCATCAAGATCCTGCCTGCCGGCTCCGGGGTGCAGCGGTTCACCCGCCTTGATTCCCAGCAGAAAATGCGGCTTCTGGAAGCGCTCGACTCGATGAACAACGATTTTGATTTCGTGCTCATCGACACCGAGGCCGGAATCTCGGAAAACGTCACCTACTTCAACACCGCGGCCCAGGAAATTCTGGTGGTGACCACCCCCGAGCCCACCGCGATCACCGACGCCTATGCCTTGATGAAACTGCTCTCCAATCAATTCCACGAGAAGCACTTCAACCTGATCGTCAATTTCATCAAAAATGAAGAAGAAGCCCTGGATGTCTATCGCAAGCTCACCATGGTGGCCAACCGCTACCTCGACATCTCGATTGATTACATCGGCTCGATCCCCCGTGATAAACTGATGGTGGACGCCATCCGCAAGCAACAAACCCTGGTACAGCTCTTTCCCGACAGCCGGACCAGCCATGCCTTTGAGGCCCTGGCCCGCACCATTGTCCAGGAGCCCCAGACCCTGGAACCCAAGGGATCAATCCAATTTTTCTGGAAACGGTTGCTGGAATTCGGAGCCAAGTAGCGTATGCCCTTTGACCCTCTGCCTAAAAACCACGGATGATTAACATGTTTCCGCCGGTACCGCCGCTTGATGACCGTTCACAATTGATCCGGGAGAACATGCCTCTGGTCGAACTGGTGGTGCAGCGCATGGTTCCGCAAGTGCCGAGCTTTATGACCAAGGAAGATATGATCAGTGCCGCCATGGTCGGCCTCATCGATGCCGCCAACAAATTTGACCCCGGCAAAGGGGTGAAATTCAAGACCTTTGCCGAACACCGGGTTCGTGGCGCGATTCTCGATGAGATGCGCAAGCTCGACTGGTTTTCCCGGTCGATGCGCGACAAGCAAAATCAATTAACCCAGACCATGCTCCGCCTGGAACGAAGGTTCGGCCGTTCTCCGGAAGAAGAAGAGATGGCCGCCGAGATGACGCTGACCCTTGATGAATACCACAACTTGCTCACCGAGGTCAGCCATCTCGGTTGCGTCAGCCTGCACGAAACTTTGGATCATTCCGAGGAAGGAAGAAGTTTTCTTGACAATCTCGAGGACATAGCCGGTCCGATGCCCTCTGATCTCCTCGAGAAAGAGGAAATGACCAGGATGATGGCTGAAATTCTGGAGGAACTCTCGGAAAAGGAGCGACTGGTCATAGCTCTTTATTATTACGAGGAACTCACCCAGAAGGAAATCGCCGAGGTGCTCAGCGTCTCCGAAGGAAGAATCTCCCAACTGCACAGCCAGGCCCTGCTGAAGCTGCGGGTCAAGCTGATCAATTCCGAACTCTACGAACCCTAAACCACCCCGTCGAGGAAGCCACATGCCGACATTGATCCCTGTCATCATGGGCGGCGTCGTTGTTGCCGCCGTGTTCTGCCTGTCCGCACTCCTGCTGCTCTGCAAACGTCAACGCACGAAACGGCAACAGGAAACCGACAGAATCGTTGCCCTCCAGCGTAAAATCGACGCCGTGCTGAGCGATGACGGGTTTGAATCGGCTCGGGAAGCCTTCAGCGTCAGCCTGAAAACCGCCAGCCTGACCACGGGGTTGCAGCGGCCCCGGCTGGAAACTATGGCCAAAATCAACAAGCAGCCGCCGGAAAAATACCGGATTCTCGGCAAGCTGGCCTCCCAAGGGATGGACGCCGAGGAAATCGCTGCCATCCTCGGCATTTCCAGTGTCGAGGCCGGTCAACTGCTCAGCTTGAGCAACATGGCACAAATCGGACGCTGACAAAGCCTGGGCGGCATTTAGCCGTTAAGATGCAGCGCAAATCTTCCGACAAGAAAAGAAACCCTCTTTCACCTTTACCACACCACAACGGAGCCGCATGGTCTCGGGAAAATACAGCGCACTGAGCGGAGGGGTGGCCAGGGAACAGGCGCTAAGCAATATCGCCGCCAATCTGGCCAATGTCAACACCACCGGATTCAAGAAGGATCGCCCCAGTTTTGCCGCCATGCTCAAAGGCGCCAAACAAATTGGCGAAACGAGGGGCATCAACTATGCACGCATCCGGACAATCGAAGCCGATTTCAGCCAGGGCGGCATGCAGACCACCGACCGGGCCCTGGACGTCGCCATTGATGGCCCCGGATTCCTCAAAGTGCAGAAAAACAACGAGACCTTCTACACCCGGGCCGGACGATTAATGCTGGACAATAACGGTATGGTCAAAACCGAGGACGGCTTCACCGTCCTGGGCGCCGGCAACAATCCCCTGCAGATCGACACCACGCAGGGCAAGGACATTGTCATTGCCGAAACCGGCGAAATTTCCGTCAACGGTGCTGATAGCGGCAACCGGATCCAGGTGTTCGCCATCGAGGATCAGAAGCAACTGGTCAAAACAAGCAACTCGCTCTACAAACTGAAGGAAGGCGGCGATCAGCCCCTGGCGGAGTACCGTATCGTCCAGGGCAACCTTGAGACCTCCAATGTCAATATGATGGAGGAAATGACCGCCATGATTGCCACGCAACGGGCTTTTGAGGCGCACACCAAAGTCATCGACAGTTACTCAAAACTCGGCGAGAAACAGGATGAACTCGGTTCGGTAGGATAAGGTTTTTTTGTGTTTATTCACTGAACGACGAACCACACCACAGACGAGGCTGAACAAATGCGATCACTCTGGACAGCAACCACCGGCATGTCCGCCCAGACTCTCAACATGGACGTTATTGCCAACAACCTGGCCAACGTTTCCACCTCTGGATTCAAAAAGAGCCGGGCCGACTTCCAGGATTTGCTCTATCAAATACTCAAGGTGCCCGGCTCACCCACCTCGGCCGACACCAAGTCGCCCACCGGTATTCAGGTGGGGTTGGGCGTTAAACCAGGTTCGGTTACCAAGGTGTTCACCGAGGGCGATATCGTGCAGACATCAAATCCCCTGGACGTGGCCATCGAAGGTTCCGGTTTTCTTCAGGTAACCATGCCCGACGGCAATACTGCCTACACCAGGGCCGGCACCCTCAAACTGGACGGCGATGGCCGCATCACCACTTCGGATGGTTACCCCATCGAACCTGAGATCGTCATTCCCGAAGACGCCCTGCAAATCACCATCAGCCAGAACGGCGTGGTCAGCGCCATTCTCGGAGACGACACTACCTCCACCGAGCTCGGCAACATTGATCTTGTTGATTTTGTCAACGATGCCGGATTGATCGCCATCGGTAAAAACCTGTTCCGCGAGACCGAGGCCTCGGGCGCCGCTTTGGTCGGGACGCCAGGCGAGAACGGCATTGGCACCCTACTCCAGGGATATGTCGAAAATTCCAACGTCAATCTGGTCGAGGAACTGACTCAAATGATTACAGCGCAACGTGCGTATGAGATCAACTCCAAGGTCATCACGACCTCGGACGAAATGATGCAAACCGTCACCAACATGGTGTAATTTATTGATTTTTTGGAAGATACTCCTGATCGTCTCCTGGCTATTGCTCAACCCGTTGATTGCGGCTGCCCAGATATCGGTCCATTTCAAAGCCAATGCCGCCGTTGCTGGGCCCAGGATCGTACTGGCCGATATCGCCGTGATCAAACCTGCGGGGCCTGAAGCCACGGAGATCGGGCAACTTCCGGTAGCGTCCGCGCCTGCTCCGGGTAAGTCAAAAGAATTGTACACGGTCACAGTGATCAATAGCCTGCGCAACCGGCCCGAGGTGGCCGACGTCGACTGGCAGGGCAGCCAGACCATTGTTGTTGAACGCAAGAGCAATACTCTGAGCCAAGAACAATTGCAGGAAATAATTACTGTTTTCCTCAAAGAAAACACTGTCAAACTGCCCCAAACCGAGGTTCGCTTCACCTCGATCCGCGCTCCGGAAGCGCTGACCTTGCCGGCCGGCAAGCTGAGTTGGAAGGTGACGCCGTCGCGGCCTGGAATCATGGGCAGCAACAGTTTTTCCATTGCCCTGTTCGTTGACGGCAAACCCGCCGGAACCTGTGTCGTCCGGGGTAGACTGGAGGCCGTCGCCGAGGTGGTCACCGCCGCGGCAACCTTGCACAAAGGCGATATCATCACCGATTCAAACATTGCTCTTCAGCGCCAGGATATCGGAGGGACCGACAACCCTATCATGGCCAAAGAAGAAATTCTCGGCAAGCAGGTGGCGCGCACGGTCAATGCCGGAGTGATTCTCAAACGAGAACACATCGTTTTACCCCCGGTCATCAAAGAGGGAGAGATGTTGAAAATTCTTGCCCAGAAGGGAGCCCTGCATATCTCCACCAGCGGTATCGCCAAGTCTGACGGCCGTCTGGGCGAGACCATCCCGGTGAAGAACATCAGTTCCAACAAAATCATCCATTGCCGGGTCGATGGGCCAGGCATGGTTTCCGTGGAGTTTTAGCATGCGCTGTTTTGCAAATCGCTCCCCTGCTGTTGCATTCCTGACTGCTGGGAGAACAATAAAAACACTGATCATCCTGTTGCTCGTCCTCGTTCTTGGCGGCTGCGCACCCCACAGCCAGGAGGTGACCAACGTCCAGCCGCTGGAAGAACCGGTGACCGCCGACCCCAAACCGCAATCAGCCGGGACGCTGTGGAACGGCGATGATGGCAACTGGCTGGCCGACGTCAAGGCGCGCCGGGTCGGCGATATCGTCACGGTCATCATCAAGGAGCAGGCAAAGGCCTCCAAGCAGGCCACCACCGACACCGATCGTTCGTCCAGCATTTCCGCCGGTATTTCCAGTTTTTTCGGGTTTGAACAATCGCTGGCGGAAAAGAATGCCAACCTCAATCCATCGTCGCTGATTGAGGCCAATACGGGCAACGAATTCTCCGGCAGCGGCAAAACCACGCGGTCGGAAGATCTGGTCGCCACCCTAACCACCCAGGTGGTTGAGGTCTACTCGAACGGCAATCTCAAAATACGAGGCGGCAAATCGGTGACCGTCAACAATGAAAATCAAATCATCTATCTGACCGGCATTGTCCGTCCGTATGACGTGACCGCCAGCAACACGGTGGATTCTGGCAACATTCTCAATGCGCAGATCTCCTATACCGGTAAGGGTTCGATTTCCGACAATCAGAAACCGGGCTGGCTGATGCGTATTTTCGATCACACCTGGCCCTTTTAAGGCTGCGGGGAGCATTGCACATGAAACATCGATTCTGCCGCACCGGTCTTGTCCTGCTGACTTTTCTGCTCATGCTGACGGCACCTGCCCAGGCGACCCGCATCAAGGATCTCGCTGACATCGAGGGCGTGAGGGACAATCAATTGATGGGGTACGGTCTGGTCATGGGGCTTAACGGCACCGGCGACGACATCAAAAAATCCGTGTTCACCAAACAGGCCATCATCAACATGATCAAACGCATGGGCATGGCGCTGCCCGAAGAAGTATTCAAACAGATGAAGACCAAGAACGCCGCGGCGGTCATGGTGACCGCCCAACTGCCGCCCTTTGCCCGTCCAGGATCGGCCATTGATATTCAAATTTCTTCGATCGGCGACGCCTCCAGCCTGTCCGGCGGCACCTTGTTGATGACGCCCTTGAAAGGACCGGACGGCAACACCTATGCTGTTGCCCAGGGCCCGCTGGCGGTCGGCGGTATTTCCTTCGGCGGTAAGGCGGCCAAGGCCCAGAAAAATTTCACCACCGCCAGCCGCCTCACCGGTGGGGCGATTGTCGAGCGAGCGGTCAATTATGCCCTGCCCCCCTCCGGCGACATCCTTTTTCAGCTTCGAGAAACCGATTTCACCACCGCGGCGCGGATAGCCGATGCCATCAACAGTCATTTCGGCGGCCATACCGCCAGGTCCGTTGATTCCCGGACCGTCAAGGTAGTCAAACCGGAGACCTTCCGTGGCGACATGGTTACCTTTCTCTCCGATCTTGAAAGCCTCGAAGTGACACCGGATGGACCGGCCAAAATTGTGGTCAACGAGCGCACCGGCACCATCGTCATGGGCCAGGATGTCCGCATTGCCACCGTGGCGGTCTCGCACGGCAATCTGAATCTGATCATTTCCGAATCGGCTGACGTCAGCCAGCCCAATCCGCTGGCCGCGGGGACAACGGTCGCCACACCGCAAACCACCCTTAGCGCCGTCGAGGAGGAAGGCAACCTGGTGGTGCTCCCCAGGGGAGTCAACCTTGGCGAGATTGCCCGGGCACTCAACGCCATTGGCGCCACTCCGCGAGACCTGATCGCCATCTTTCAGGCGATCAAGGCAGCAGGCGCGCTTCAGGGCGAGCTGGTCATTCTCTGAACCTGAATGACGACCAGCTCTTCTTCCATCCCCCCTACTTCTTGGCTCATCCATGAAAACGAACCTTGACCCCAACCTTTTATTGCAGACCACGAAGCAGACTCCTGATACGTCTCGGATGCATAAGGACAAGGAGGCGCTGAAAAAATCCTGCCAGAATTTCGAGGCAATCTTCATCCAATCCGTATTCAAGGCCATGCACAAGACCGTCCCCGAAGGCGGCCTTTTTGAAAAAAACAACGCCACCGAAATTTTTCAGGAGATGTTCGACCAAGAAGTCGCCACGACCATATCCCGAAAACAAAGCGTCGGCCTGGCTGAGCAGATGTATCGCCAGCTCGAAAAAAAAATCCTTCCCCAGAAATGACGTCTTCCGTTTCTTTTTTTCAAAAATAGTATTTTTTTACGTAAAGTTTTTTTTTGCCGCATCCGATACAGTTCTAACAGGAAGAAAAATCTCCTGTTGAAAACAGGCCAGGATGGCCTGAATACGCTGCAGGGAGGCAGAGAAAAAATGGTAGCAAACATCAGTCACAACCAGCTTCACAGCACCCGGATCGCCTATCAGAGCACAAGTCTGGATATATCCGTAGCGTCAAGCTCCAGTAAAAATGGTGCGCAGACAACCACGGCAGACACTGTCAGCCTGCGAAGCGAGTCTACTTTGGCGGTTACCTACTCCGGCAGCAAGCAACTGAACGCCGGTGACGAAGCCAAGTACAGCATGCTGCGGAATCTGGTCGCCAACCTGCTGAATGAACAAGGCATTAACACCAAGATAGCAATCGGTGGCAGTGAAATTGACCTTGCCGCCGTTACTCCCGATGAAGCCCAGGAACTGGTGAGTGAAAACGGCTATTTCGGTGTGGAACAGACATCCGAGCGGATTGTTCAATTTGCCGTCGGCATTGCTGGAGGCGATCCCTCGCGCATCGATGCGATCAAGGAAGGTATCGACAAGGGTTTTGCCGAAGCAAAAAAAGCCTTCGGCGACTGGTTGCCAGACATTTCCTACGACACCTACGATGCGGTGATGACCAAGCTCGATGAATGGGTGGCTGGATCTAAGGTTGTGGCCTGATATTTTTTCATAAGGTGAATGTGATGACTGTAGAATTCTTTGGAGTACGAGGCATGGGACAGATCGGGGGGCTCAATAAAATAAGCCAGTCCGGTGACACGCAAAAAACAGCGAAGACTGAAGGCAAGGAAGGCGCTTCCTTCGCTTCAGCCCTGCAAGGCGCAACCATGACCCAGGGTACTGGCAAGATTGAAGACGCCGAGCGCGCCGCCCGTGTGCAGGAATTAAAGGCACAGGTTGCCAACGGCCAGTATGAGCCGGATCTTAACAAGGTTGCATCCAGCCTGCTGCGCTTTCTGGTCGAGGGTTGATCCATGGATCGTGAAACTGTCCGTACGTTGCTGGAACAGTTGCGTAACACCATCCGTGACGAACGCGATCACGCCAAGTCCCTCGATATTGCCGCCATGATGGCCGATGTTAAACGCAAAGAGGTTCTAATTCGCGCCCTCAATGGGATTTCGACACTCCATCCAGACGATCAGCAATATGCCCAGGAGATCCAGCAGGAGAACCGGAGAAACGCCTACCTTTTCCGCGCCACCCTGAATTGGATCCAGGACACGATGGAGTTTTTCGGCCGCAAGACCGTGCCGGTCACCTACAGCCAGCGCGGCCTTTCACAAAACACCACCATTAACGGCCGCTTGCTCTCCGGCCGGATCTGACCACCGCGCTCCGCTTTTTTCTTTCGCCGCCGTACACTGGCCGCCCCGTGCGGTTTGGCACAGCTTCGCCTGCTCCCCCCTCCCGGCTCCCATTCGCTGCCCTCAATATTCTCGCATCCGAAGCTAAACTCGTTCCCCTCTTCTGCCGATAGTAACATAACGTAACACTGTGTTGCACAGCATGACCATGCCGGGCGAACACGAACTACTCCACCGTGCATCAAGGATGATTATCGGGAGGACAAGGACAGGAAAACAGCTATGACCAGTCTTCTCAACGCCTTAAACTCCGGCAAGACCAGCCTGTTGACCAATCAAAAATCGATTGAAATCGTTGGCAACAATATCGCCAACGTCAACACCGATGGCTACTCCCGGCAACGCGCCGAATTGATGCAGATTCCGGCGGTTAATTTCGGCGATTTCTTCATTGGCCAAGGGGTGACGGTTTCCAACGTTAGCCGTGATTACAGCGTGTTCATCAATCGGCAGCTCCAGGGTAAATCGATCGAATACGGCGAAGAGATGGGCAAATCCAACTCGCTCTCTGAGCTGGAACGGATCTTCAATGTTTCCGAAGATAACCTGGCCTCGCAGATCAACGATTTTTTTGACGCCTGGCAAGAACTGACCGCTAACCCAAGCGGTCAAGTGGAACGGGATATAGTCATGCAGCGGGGCCAGTTGCTGGGCGAGGCCTTTAACAGCATCACCAACGAGCTGGACACGGTGGCGCAGAACATGAACACCGAGATTATTTCCGAAGTCGAAACCCTCAACGAAAAAATCGCGGAGATAGCCAAACTCAACGAGCGGATCAATCTGGTCGAAATTTCTGGGCAAACAGCCAATTCCGCCCGCGACCAGCGTGATCTGATTATCAAGGACCTCGCCGAAACCCTTGGCGTCCAGACCTACACCGACAACCGCGGCTTTCTCAACGTCCAGTTACCAGGTGGCATGCCGCTGGTTCAGGGCAACTTAGCCTCAACCATTAAAACCGTCACCGTCGGCACCGATGTCAACCTGCAACTGGAGGTGGCCGGTTCCACCCTCGACATCCCTCTCGCAAGCCTCGGCGGCAAGTTCAAGGGTATGTTCGAGGTCCGCGATGTCTTTATCGCCGGCCTGCGCAACGACCTCAACACCCTGGCGGTCGACCTGACCGACGCGGTCAATGTGGAACATCGTGCCGGATATGGCTCAGACGGTGTAAACAACAGAGATTTCTTCCTCGACATGGCCACCTTGGGGCCGTTAGATGTGCCCAGCCGCAATGTCAAGATGACGCTCGCCGGTGCCTCCGAGGTGGCAGCGGCCGGCAACCCCGCCGCTGCTCCAGGGGACAACGAGGCCGCAATCCGGATCGCCCAGTTGGAGGTCACCAACAAGGTGGGCGGCACCAACGACACCTTCGATAATTTTTTCAGCCAGATGGTGGCCACCGTCGGCATCGAGGCGGCCCGCAACGATCTGGCCCTCGCGGGCTCGGAAGATGCGACCATCCAGTTGCAAAATCTTCGAGACGGCTACTCCGGAGTTTCCCTGGAAGAAGAGATGATCGATCTTATCCAGTACCAGCGGGGTTTCGAATCCTCGGCCAAGTTTCTGGCCACCGTCGATGAAATGATGACCGCACTCCTTCAGCTCAAGGGATAAGCCATGAAAGCTACACAGGGAACCACTTATCGGATGCTGGGTTCGCGCCTCAATGACGTCTCGAACGACCTAGAAAGACTGAGAATGATTGGCGCCACCGGAAAGAAGCTCAACAATCCCTCGGATGACCCTGCTTCGATCCGTCCCGTGCTCAACACCCGCAAGCAGCTTTCCAATGTCGACCGGTATCTGGAGACCATGGGGAAATCGCTCGACACCATGCAGGCGACCGATGGCCATCTCGAGCATGTGGAAAACATCATGCAGCGGGCCAAGGAGATCATGACGAACGTGATCAACGGCTCCCTCAACGATGCGGACCGAACCGTACTGGCGGACGAACTCTCCAATCTCCGCAAGGAATTGCTTGATGCCGCGAACGGCTCCGTGGACGGAAAATATCTCTTTGCCGGATACCAGGAAGACACCAAACCTTTTATCGAGAACCCAGCCTACGATCCGCTGCTGTATGATCCCAACAACTCGTCGACCTGGCCGTATGTGTATCAGGGCGACGAAAACGCCACCTCGCTGGAGATCACCACCGGTGAGCTGATCCAAGTCAACCTGACCGGCAACAACCTTTTTTTTGGAACCTCAGCCTGGGATACGGCGAATCCAGCCCTGAACAGCACGGATCCCGGACGCTATGACCTCTTCCTGGAACTGACCCAGGCAGAGGAGGCCATTCGGGCCAATAATCTGCCAGACATGCAAACCAGTTTGGGTGACCTGGAAGGTGCTGCCGAACAGAATCGCCGCCTGCGCTCACAGCTTGGCAATCGGGCCAGCCGGGTGGAAACCGCGATGGATTACCAGGAAGGGGTCCGCGTCGATCTTAAGCAAGTTCTCTCCCGTTATGAAGACGCCGACGCCATTGAGGCCTTTAATGCCATAGTCCAGCAAGAAACCGCCTTTCAGGCTGCTCTCAATGTCACATCCAAGGTTTCGCAACTTTCCATTCTTGACTTCATCTAAGATCGCCAACCAATTAAAACCGCTTGCTTTTCTTCATCTTTTGCTGAATACTGGACACTAAAGGCAAAGTCTCTCCTTGGGGAAATATTCCGTTCCTTCCCCGGCATGACGCATTTGCTCTTTTTCCCTTTCCATTCCCGAGCCACGGCTCGAGTTTTTTTACAGGTGCAATTATGCTGGTGCTAACCAGAAAACCCGGTGAAGGCATTATCATCGGGGACAATATTACCATCAAGATTATCGAGATGAAGAGCGGCGGAATCCGGATTGGCATCGATGCCCCTCGGGAGACCAAGATCTACCGCCAGGAGGTCTATGATCGCATCCGTCAGGAAAACATTGAAGCGGCGGCCGGTTGGGATATGACCGACCTGGATATCCTCAGTGACAAGCTTGCAGACAGGACGTTGAAAAAATGAAAACCATTGAAACGCGTTTTGGCGAGGTAGAATACGATCCGGCCCATATTCTCAACTTCCCCGAGGGATTGATCGGACTTGATCAGCTGAAAAATTTTCTGGTTATGCCCAACAAAAAACAAGGGCCGCTTTTCTGGATTCAATGCGTCGACGATCCGGCCTTTGCCTTTGTCGTCACTGACCCCACTAATTTTTTCCTCGACTACCTGGTCGTCCCTGACGATAACGAACGTCAAAAACTCGGCATTGATGCAAGCGGAGAATGCTTCGTCCTGGCGATTGTTTCCATTTCCGAGGAAAAAGAAATCACCCTGAATCTTTCCGGCCCCATTCTGTATGCACCGGAAACTAACAAGGGATTGCAGGTTATTCTTGAAGATCCCCGTTACGACACCCGGACACCGCTGCCGAAAATAGAAAAGTAATCTATCCAGTCCTCTTTTTGGCCTCCAAGACCGTCGAACAGGAAGTTCGCCGGTCTTTTTTTTTAAAAACCACTTAAGCCTCTCGCCAAAAAAACCGAAGAGTGTACCGAGAGACAGTTGAGCAGTGAGAGAGTAGTTACGTTTGTATCGTTAGCCCCTAGGTCAGCCATTGGACGACCGAGGCTAAAAAATTCATGGAGGAAACCATGGCTTTAACGATCAATACAAACGTCGCCGCCCTTAATGCCCAAAGAAATTTAGCCCGTTCCCAAGGCGATCTCGCCACTTCGATGGAACGGCTTTCCTCAGGTCTCCGCATCAACTCCGCCAAGGATGATGCCGCTGGCCTCGCCATCTCCGACCGGATGACTTCCCAGATTCGCGGCCTCAACCAAGCCGCCCGTAACGCCAACGACGGCATCTCCCTTGCCCAGACGGCGGAAGGCGCCATGCAGGAATCGACCAATATTCTGCAGCGCATCCGTGAACTCTCGGTCCAAGCGGCCAACGCCACCAACTCCGCCGCCGATCGCGCAGCCCTGCAGGCTGAGGTCAATCAGTTGAAGACCGAGATGAACCGCATCGCTCAGTCCACCACCTTCAACGGTTTGAAAATTCTCGATGGCACTTTTGTCGCCCAGCAATTCCAAGTTGGCCCCAATGCCAACGAGACCATCGGCGTGTCCATTAAATCCATGGCTGCCGACGATTTGGGACGATACACCCTTGCCGCAGCCGACGCGGTCAACGCAACGGCGCATCAGGGCACCGGCTCACTGACGACTCCTGCGGCAGCACTTCCCTTGACGAACACCATTCCGGCACAAGACCTGACGATCAATGGCAGCAAGGGAGCGGCAACGTTTCCCATCGCGGCAAACTCCACCGCTTGGGATGTTGCCACCCAAATTACCAATAATGCCTCCAAAACAGGCGTGACAGCCACCGCCAGGACCACTGTTACACTCGAAAATCTGTCCGCAGACGGCATCGTCTCGCTGACGTTGGGAAGTGGAGGCAATACAGCCACCGTGAATGCAGCCGTCACCACGACCGATCTCGGCGAGCTGGCCACGGTCATCAACGACCAAAGCGGGACAACCGGTGTGACCGCAATCATTGATGGCGGTTCGTTGCAATTGGTTCAGGCGGAAGGAAAAAATATAAACATTTCAGGGTTTACCCACTCGGCAGCCGGAACAATCCGCGCGGTGGGGGCAGACGGCGACACTACTTCTATCTTGGATGATACTAACGGCAGCACAATAGTTGCAGGAATTGTTGAGCTCACCTCACAGGATTCCTACACCGCAACCTCCAGTATCGGTGCGGCAGCGGGCAGTGTCTTCAACAACGCCGCTGGCGGCACCAATGTTATTGCAGCACTTGAAGAAGTGACAGCCATCGACATCACCGATATCGCTGGCGCCAACCGGGCGCTTAAAATTGTTGATTCTGCTCTGGGCAAAATCGACGCTCAGCGGGGTGACCTCGGTGCTCTGCAGAATCGGTTTGAATCGACCATTGCCAACCTGCAGAATGTCGCGGAGAATCTGACCGCCGCCCGGTCGCGGATCATGGATGCCGACATTGCTCAGGAAACCTCGGAGATGACCAAGGCCAACATCCTCCAGCAGGCCGGTGTTTCCATTCTCACCCAAGCCAACCAGACCCCGCAGCTTGCCCTGCAGCTGCTCCAAGGATAATTCCAACACCTCTTTTCCTGGTCCGGGAACGTTGTTCGTCCCCGGACCATTTTTCCCACAACGGTACGACACCATGAAAATCGTAATGTTTCAGTATAATAGAGCTACGTCCGCAGTCATCCTCGATACGACCCTGGCAAAAGAAGGGAGCCCCCAGGACAACCAATTGGTCAGCAACCAATTCATCGCCGGCGGCTACGAAGACCGGCTGCTCTGGGAGGAGGCCGCTAATCTTCGGCCTCGGCAGCCGAAAGAGTATTGTATTTTGGGTAACTGGCAATAGGGGCGAGATCTTTGTGCTAGTGGCAGGGAACCACTAGCACCCATACAGCACGTGAAGGCCGGAAGAACAACAGAAGAAACAGATTTTATCATTTTTTGAAAAAACACCTAAAGTTTTCCCGACTCGGGTTCGATACGTATTGTAAGGGAATAAGAGTTCTGACAGGTGAACGATTCCTGACTGACTTCAACCCATATTGAACCGATTATCGAGCAAAGGAGGCGCCGTTCGGCGAAATTGCTCAAACCGACAGTGCAATCAATTTGTTGTACCTAGTACAAACCGGCAAGGATGCCACCTAAGACAAGCCAACACAATATTCATGGAGGAATATCATGGCACTTACAATCAATACAAACGTAGCTTCTCTCAACGCTCAACGTAACCTCGGGGCAACCCAAAACAACCTCGCAAAGTCCATGCAGCGTCTCTCAAGTGGTCTTCGGATCAACTCTGCCAAGGACGATGCCGCCGGTCTGGCTATTTCCGACCGGATGACCTCGCAAATCCGTGGCCTTAATCAGGCCACCCGTAACGCCAACGATGGTATTTCGCTGGCGCAGACCGCTGAGGGTGCGATGCAGGAATCCACCAACATCCTGCAGCGCATGCGTGAACTGGCTGTCCAATCGGCCAACGATTCCAACACCGGCTCCGACCGCGCCTCCCTGCAAAAAGAAGTAGCACAGCTGCAGCAGGAACTGGACCGGATCGCAACCACCACCTCCTTCAACGGCAAAAAGGTGCTGGATGGTAGTTTTACCTCACAATCCTTCCAGGTTGGCGCCAATGCAGGAGAGACCATCGCCTTTTCCGTAGGCGGTACCAAATCCACACAGATCGGTGCCCACCAGTACAAGTCCGAAGGAACGATCAACAATGCAGTCAACGCCGCAGTCAACAATGTGGCTGCCCAGACCTTGACCGTCAACGGTTCTCTGGGAACGAAAACCACTGGTGTTTTAGTCAACGCTACGGCCAAGACCGTTGCCGAATCGGTCAACAACATCTCCGGCGACACCGGTGTCACCGCCACCGCCGTCACCTATGCCAAGATGACCGCTGTCGCTGGCCCCACCACCTTTGATCTCTACGGGAAGAACAGCGCCGCCGAGACCATCTCCGTCAACATCGCCAGTGCCAACGACCTGACCGAACTTGCCGATGCCATCAACGCCAAGGCCTCAGACACCGGCATCCAGGCGGAACTGTCTGCCGACAAGAGTTCGGTTGTCTTGAAGAACTCGGAAGGGTACGACATCCGGGCGACATGGACTGCCGGCGACTTTTCCATCACAGGACTTGCCGCCGACGGCAAAACAGCCGCCGGAGCCGCGGTGCAGGCTGACGCTGCGGGCGAGCAGGCCACCGTGGGCGGTAACATCACCTTCAACAGTGAGAAATCCTACTCGATCGGATCAACCGATACTGCTACCATCACCAATGCCGCCGTCGAGGCCAGCACCTTGTCCAAGGTCGGCTCCGTCGACATCAGCAGCCGTAGCGGTGCCAACGATGCGCTTCAAGTCATTGACTCCGCCATCAGCTTTGTCGACACCGAGCGAGCCAACCTCGGTGCGGTGCAGAACCGCTTTGAATCAACCATCGCCAACCTGCAGAACATCTCCGAGAACGTTTCGGCTGCCCGGTCGCGGATTCTGGATGCGGACATTGCGCAGGAAACCTCGAACATGACCAAGCAGAACATCCTGCAGCAAGCTGGTGTTTCGATCCTGGCCCAAGCCAACCAGACCCCGCAGTTGGCTCTGAGCTTGCTCCAGTAAGAACAAAAACTTCTTCTTTGGGGAGACCATTTCCGGTCTCCCCAAACCCTGTTTTTTCTCATGACATGGAGGTCACCAGATGAATATCGAGGCCATGGGCGCGGCGAATCTGAGTCCGCCCCGAATGAACGAGCCAGCTCAGCAGGTAGAGCGCAAACGCCAGGAAAGCCAGCAGCAGCCGCAAAATGCTTCCCAAGAAAATAAAATGCCGCCGGAAGAACTGCTTAATCAAATCAAGGCGATAACCGAAGACGGATTGTACAGCGTCCGCTTTGAGCGGGACAGCGGCACGGAAGATTTGGTGGTAAAGATTGTCGACAGCGAAACCGATGAAGTGCTACGGCAAATACCGCCGGAAGAACTGCTCAACCTCAGTAAACATCTCAGAGAATTGAGCGGCAACCTTGTCAACACGGTCAGCTAATCGGCAGCAACGGAGATTGGAACCATGACTATTCAATTCGGCGGTTTAGCCACAGGGCTGGATACCAGCAATATCATCCAGCAGTTAATGTCGCTTGAACAGCAGCCGATCACCCGGTTGCAAACGGACAAGAGCTGGCTCAACAACCGGTTGACAGCATTTACTGAACTCGACAGCAAGCTGAAATCCTTTGCCACATCAATCAAAAGCCTGAGCGATGCGGACACACTGCTGAAGCGTTCTGTCAAAAAAAGTTCCGATGAATTTCTTTCGGCCACGGTGTCCAGCAAAGCGCTCGCTGGAACCAGTTATCAGGTCGAGGTGGTTTCATTGGCTCAAGTGCAGAAATCGGTAGCCCAAACCGGTGTTGCCAGCAAAACGAATGCAACTTTTGGCACCGGCGCCTTGAATCTGACAGTGGATGGCACCAGCAATAGCATCGACATCACGGCAGCAAACAACTCCCTGGAAGGCATCATGAAGGCTATCAACGATGCCGATCTCGGAGTTTCAGCCGCGATCATTAATGATGGCAGCGGCACCCCGTACCGGCTGGTTCTGACTGGGGAGAATGTCGGCAAGACCTTCTCCCTTGACAGCAGCGGGCTCGCTGGAGGAACCGATTCGCTCGGCGCCTTCAACCTCGACGACGGCCTGGGCAACATCACCAACCCACCGGTGCAAGCTGCAACCCGCGCCCACATCCGCGTGGACACGATTGATATTTACAGCGATTCCAATACACTGAGCGAGGCTATTCCGGGTGTGACCCTGGATCTGCTTAAGGCTGAAACAGGTAAGACCACCAGCCTGAACGTCGCTATCGATAAAACCAGCATCAAATCAACCATCGAAGCCTTTGCCAAGGGGTACAACGAGGTCGTCAGCTTTATCACCGGTCAATCGGTGATAAACGAAGAGGGAGGAGGTGTCCTGGGTGGCGATTCCGGCATCAACTCCATCAAACGCCATCTGCAAGGCATGCTGACCCAGCCGTTTCAAAATTCCGGTGTGTTCACGACAATGTCGCAACTCGGTTTTGAAACCCAAAAAAACGGTACCTTGGTGATCAACGACAAGACCTTGTCGGCGGCAATCAACGATAATCTCGATGGCGTAGTGAGTTTGCTCGCCGGTGAAAATGGACAAGATGGGTTGGCAACCCAATTCCAGGATTATCTGGACTCGATGACCAATGCCTCCAGTGGCATGCTCAACGGACGAAAAGAAAGCATCAACAATAACATCAAACGGCTTGACAAACAGATAACGATGATGGAGTCCAGACTGGAAAAACGGCAGCTGACCCTGGAATCCCAGTTCAGCGCCATGGAAACCCTGGTGAGCGGCTTGAATGCGCAATCAACCTATCTGACCCAACAGATGACGATGCTCAGCAACATGATGAGCGGAGGCAACCGATGAACGGATACACCAACCAATACCTAGCCAATACGGTCAATTCCGCCTCGCCGGAACAACTGATGCTGATGCTCTATGACGGCGCCATCCGTTTCATTTCCCTGGGTATTCAGGCCATTGAGAACGGTCTCATCGATAAACGGGCCTATTACATCAACAAGACATCGGCCATTGTCTCCGAATTTGCCGCCACCCTGGACCATAACCAGGATGCCAAGCTGGCGGAAGATCTCGACGCTCTTTATGGCTACATGCTGAGCCGGATGCTGGAAGCAAATCTGAAAAACGATACAGCGCCGCTGCTTGAGGTAAAAAAATTATTGTCCGACCTGCGGGCTACATGGGCACAGGCAATTACTATCAATAAACAGGAACTGCGGGAATCGGCCGGCGTCAGTTCCCCGGTAAACAGCAGCATGGCTTACAAACCGCTGGCAGCGGCAATGTGAAATGGGAGCGCTTTCGCTGATCGAACAGGCCGTGATCCAGTACCGGTTAATCAACCGGTTAAGCATGGAGATCGAGCAGGCCATCCAAAAGAACAATCTTGAAACCCTGGCTGCACTGTGCGCGTATCTGGACCAAGAACAAGAAGAAGCCAAACCTCGTGACTCCATACTGCTTGATATGTTGCGTGACCAAAAGGAACTCAGAGAATGCGCTGAAATCAAGGAATGGCTTACGCTCATGCGGAGCATCCATGAACGCAATCAGCGGTTGTTGCCGCACATCAACAGCATTCTGGCAGTCCAGCGCAATGAGTTACGCACCTTGAACAAAGGCGCCTCGGTGCTGCAAGGATACCATTCTGGTTCCATCCAAACGGGAAAACGCATCTCTTCTTCCGGTTGACAGTAACATCTTGCGGCGAACCGCAAACCGCCCATTCCCCCCGCTGTTTTTTTAATCTTTTCATATTGTCTTCTAAAATTTCCTTCCTTTCTCGGAGCACATGTGGCAATCTAGAAAAAACATCGTTTTTTTAAACTGAGAGAAGGTAACACCTTGCCATTATTGACGAGTTTCTTCCATACCATTAAAGAAGGAATGGCCGTGCGAGCCGCGGTTCCACTTTTGGGTGTGACTGACAACGAGAGATTGCGCTGTTTTTACGGTAAGGAAGAACCTCCTGGGTTCACTCTTACCTTCCCCGACGGCACATTAGCAGTCGATCAGGTGGACACCAGCAGAATCTGTATGGTGATGTTTGACTTTATCAACCAGACCATTTCCGTCACCGCAGCTATTCGTGGCACCAGGGAACCATCCACCTTGGAACTTGTTGCCCAGGAAACTGTCACCCATACGCATGCCCGCAACTATTTCAGAGTTGATGCTTCCACCAGAGTTGCCGCCTCATCGGTTATGCCCGAGGAAATGGCACGGGAAGGGGAAAGCTGGAGACTTCTGGGAGACACCATTGATCTCAGCGGTAGCGGTCTGCTGTGCAGCTTCAGCGAGCCGCTGGAAAGAGATGTAAAAGTCAAAATCGAACTGACGCTTCCGACCCGTGATATGGAAATCATCATGGCTTTCGGCCATGTGGTTCGATGCCGGAAAATTGAAGACCATTTGTATCACATTGCCCTGCACTTTGATTTGATCGATTCAGAAAGCCAGGACAAAATCATGGCCTGCTGTTTTGAACTGCAACGCAGGTACTTGCGCATGCGGGTACGGCTGGAAGGCTTCAATTCCCCTTGATCGAACAGCATACGCATCGCCTTGTTTTCCAACGTTAAATTGTGACGGCATCGTGGCAAGAATTAATGAAATTCTAGAAAAGCTGAACGACAATGCCCCCACGATTGTCGATCTCCCCAGCAGCAACAACGAGGAAAATATCCGCTGCAAGGCTTTACTTGTAAAAAAAGAATTTCCCAGCCTGGAGCTTGTCTTCCCCCCCCATTCCTGGGAAGCTGACGATCTCAATATTGGCGCCGACTGCAATCTGGCGGTCGAACACAATGGCTTGACTGTCAACCTGATAGCGCGTCTTGACGGGGTCATACAGGAACGCCGCCTGCGCTTCACAGCGAGGGAACCCGTCTCCCCGGAAGTATTACGCGATTATTTCCGGGTATCGATCAACATACCCGTCGAAGCCAGTTATATTGCCGGTCCCAAGGAACCGAAAATTCGTACTTGGAAAATGGTCGGCACCACTCTTGATTTGAGCGGCAGCGGGGTATTGGCGCTTTTTGCTGAAAAACCTCCCAGCAATCATCGCATCCAACTGGTCATAACTATGCCGGACGAAAAAACTCCTGTTGCCTGCCTGGCAAACGTTGTCCGCTCGTACAGAGTCCGTAAAAATAGATTCCAGGTTGCCTTTCAATTTGAAAACATTTCCACCAAAACGAGAGACGTGGTCATATCCTGCTGCCTGCAGGAACAGCGCCGCCAACTTAGGGATAATGTGCATACCGTCTAGCCATTCCGTTTCGGGATGAAACGGAAGCGCTCTTTCCGCGCAACCATTCGCCAGACATATTCCCGTACCGGAGATTTGACAGATTCCCCCATAGGAACAAACAACCTCATATCACGAATGAACACTTGACGTATTAAAGTAAAAAGCCGCCAAAAAACAGGGGTATCATTTTGGAGCCGCTGACCCTGATTACCGAAATAAAACCCCTCATCCCAGCTCGTCTCGCCGGTGAACAACACCAGCGCCTTCCCTTTTTTCAAGGACAACTGCTTCAAGGCGTCATCACCGCCAAGGCTGACGCGCATCAGTTCACCCTCGAAATTAACGGCCAAAAAATAACGGCTGAGTCAACCGCCCAACTGCAGATAGGCCAGAAACTGGACCTTCAAGTCGCCTCACTGACGCCGCAGATGGAGCTGCAGATTGTCAGCGGCAATCCGGTCAACCGTTGGCTGGGAAACGTACTCCCCCTCCTGGGGCATCAATCCCTCCTGATGCCGGAAGTAACAGCACTTGCCGGGGATTCTCATCTAATGTCGCAACTCAGCGCAACTACACAAGAAACGCTACAGTTTTATTCAGGATACATGGGAAGTGTCGGATTGACAGACCCATTGCAAGCATCATCTACTACGGTTCAACTCCTCGATCTGATTACCCAAACGGTAAACACTCCTCCTGGACAAAAGCTCGAAGCGCACTATCAGCAAATAAGTGGGTTACTGCTGCAACTTACCCGTGCTCCCTCAATTTCCCCGGACATGGCTGCGCAGGCTGCGCGCCTTGCCGAGCTTTTTGCTCAGATGGCCGGCCAGGAAGGACCTCCTGTTCTATCCCTATCCCCTGCGGCACTCGCATCCCCGATTGCTGCAGAAAAGGAAACCGAAGCATTATTAACGCTTCTGGGGAGAATGGCGCAGAACAACCCGGCAAACACGAACACTTTTTCACAACTGCTTCCTCTTGTTCAAGAAAATTCCGCCCTTCCCTCTACGCACCCAATACGGCAACTGCTCTCTTTTTTGCTACAATCAGGGAGCGAACTCCATCCACCGCAATACCAGCGAGGAACTGAACCGCAGATAGAAGAGTATCTCAACCGTTTGGGTATCGCTATGGAGCGTCTGCTGGTTGAAAACAAACCCGAAGAAGCTGCTCGGACCTTGAAATTCGCCTTGCTTGAGTTGTCGCAACAAGCTGGATCGGCTGATAAAAGCACAATAGCACCAGACCATCTGGCCAAAACCTTGGAGCTATATCAGCTGTTGCAAATACGACTGTCAAACGAAGCGCTCTTTTTTCTCCCTCTACCGTATTCTTTCCTCCAACAAGGCTACCTGCTCGTTGACTCCGATCGTTCCGGCGGGGAATCGAAAACAGAGGGAAATCTTGCCAGCCAAGCCGATCAAACCATTGAACTGCACCTGCAACTCGAAGGACTTGGAAACGTGCAGATAGATATTCGACGGCAAGAAGATCGAGTAGCATTGAGATTCCTGACAGAAAATGCGGAAAAAGCAAAATTCGTCGCCGGTTTTCGCGAGGAGTTGGAGCGATGGATCACCAGCACCGACCTGGTTTCTGTCCAATTCCTTGTCGGTGCGAATGAACCAGTGAGAACGCTCTTGGAGATAATTACGAGAGACGGAGCCGGCGGCATGATTGACACCAGAGCCTGATTCAAGCAGCAAAGGAGATAGGTTTTTATGACCGAAAAACACACATTAGGAAAACGTGCTGTCGCTCTGCTGTATGACCCTAAAAAAGCCGCTGCCCCAAAAGTTGTGGCCAGTGGATCCAACCTTGTCGCCGAAAAGATCATTGCCACGGCTGCCGAGGCAGGAGTGCATATTAAAGAAGATAAAGATTTAGTCGAACTGCTGTCTAAAGTTCCAGTTGGTGAGGAAATCCCCTTTGAATTGTACCAAACCATCGCGGAAGTTCTGGCCTTCGTTTATTCAGTGAACAGTAAGTATAAAATAACGAAGGGGGACGTCGAACAAGAAAAAAAGAAGTGACAAAATTATCACAACCCCCTGTTTTCAGAAGGGATCGAAAAAAGAATAACCCAAGAAAAAACCGCTTCATATAAATAATTTTCTGACGTATACTCTTCATAATTGAAAATAGCATTAAAGATCCCATTGAAAAAATTCAGCTTTTTTTGATGACCGCTTTCAATGACCATCCGTTTTCCGGGGAAACATTTTTCCTTAAAGAACGAGACTAAACGACTTCTCCTATAACAACTTTTCTTAACGTGTATGAGGTAGCAATATGAATTATGGAGTTGTAAGCCAGGAACAGCTAGAGAAAATAGACGAAATCCTGACTGAAAAGCTCATAAAGATTGGAGTCGACTGCGTCATTATCATCGACATGGCCGGCAACATTATTACCGCCAAAGACAATGGTACATCAAAGTATGATGTTTATTCGTTTGCAGCTTTGGCAGCGGGCAACTTTGCCACCGTTGACGCCATGGCTAAACTCGTCGGTGAGCAGGAATTTTCCTTGCTGTTCCATAAAGGCTCGGAGTGCAACATCCATTTTTCTAAAATTGACGACGAACTGTTGCTCATCACCATGTTCGGCAAGAGCATCTCGTTAGGGTTTCTCCGACTCAATGTTGTGGAAACTATTGAACGGATCAAAAAAATATGGGCCCGCAATTAACTGATCCCTTAAGTCTGTGGCATCAGAAAAGTATTTTTTGAATCATTGGCGATCTGCTGAAAGCCGCGGGAGTGTATTGTGAGTTTCATCAATCTTAGAGAAAAAATCGTTCAGGTGAAAATTGTCTATTACGGCCCCGGCCGTGGCGGCAAAACCACTAACCTTGAATACATCAACAGAAAGTTCTCCAAACAAATTCAGTCTGAAATGGTCAGTTTAAAGACCCATGGAGACCGGACTCTATTTTTTGATTTTTTGCCTTTTAATATGGGGCAGATCAAAGGATATGACTTAAAAATTCAATTATATACCGTACCAGGTCAAGTCAAGTATAACGCAACCAGAAAACTGGTCCTCAAAGGGGTTGATGGCATTGTTTTTGTTGCCGATGCACAAGAACAGATGCGGGAAAAAAATATTCGCTCGCTTAATCAACTGCACGAAAACCTCACGAGTTATAAGGAATCCATTTTCAGGATTCCCCTGGTACTTCAATACAATAAAGTCGATCTGAGAAACCAGGGAATCCCCATCTTGCCAATTTCTGTTCTTGACAAGGATCTCAACAGTAAGCTCAAGGTTCCCACCTTTGAAGCAAGTGCTCTCACTGGATACAACGTTCCAGAAACGTTAAAGAAAATTATTTCATCCACGGTTATTTCCATCCAGAAAAAACTTATGTGATGGGTGCGGACCGTGGAGGTAAACATTAGAGTCGGTATATGAAAAAATCGCAGCACGACCACATTTCTTCGATCGATGAATTTGAAGATCTGACACTTTTTGCTAACGAGTCCTTTGACACGCAAGATGTCGATCTTTTTGAGTTTACCAGTGAAGAATCTTCCCCTTTGACACGACTCAAATCCATCATTCTATCACTTGATTGGGAAATTAACGACGACATCCTCCAGGAACTGGATGATGAACTTGATAATCTACAGTCCATGTGGCAGAGCGATAAAGTTGCTGAAGTCTATCTGCAGGGACTGAGTAAGATCGGCAACTATATTCGCACAAAAGGTGCCTATGCTCACCCTAATTCAATCAAATTACTTCTTACATTTTTCTATAATTTTGAAAAAATAATATCTTCCGAGCAGATTACGGGTGAACAGATCACTCAATTATTAAAGGGAGATGTCCGCAAATTTAAAATCCTTCAATATCAGATCAATCAAAGTGAAACAGAGCCTCTTGCCGCCGCCGAGATCCAAATAAAACCAGCCGAAGCTATCGAAACAAGTACCAGTACGCCTCCAGAAGCCGATGCTTCCAAACAGTTGAGAGCCGCCATACTCAGCCTCGACTGGGAAGTGACCGATGAAAGCTTGCGCCAGTTCAATGAAAAAATCACCGCTTTTCATCATAATGTGACGGACAACAAACCGGCATTGGTCTTGATACAGGGGCTCCAGGCTTTAGGAGATTATATCGCGGACGAACGAGCGGAAGCGCACCCGGAAGCATTTATCCTCCTTCATTCCTTTAGCGAGGCCTTAGAGCAGGTTCAACAAACCGGTGATCAGCAGTTGGATCAAAACACCATCCAAAATCTCCTTGTTGACCGGATCAATCGCCTGAATAATCTAAAGCTGCTTATCACCTCTCCATCGGACGAAATTACTGACAATCATCGCATAGATGAGGTGTTTGATGAGATGAACGTTCCTGCTAATGACGAACTGACACCTGCACAGTTTCTGCCATCGGATGCAGAATCGAGAGGTGGAATCGCTTCGTCCATGGAGGACTTGGTCTTTGAACAACCCCTGAGCGTATCGGTAGCAGATGAATCGACCGACAGCTTTGAAGCGGAAATCGATTCCCTTTTCGCCATGGACTCATTGCCGGCCATGGAATCCGCCGATGTCCAATATCCTGACGAAGTCCTTCCCCCAGATGCCATTCAGCCGGTTGTCGACGAATTGGCCGACGATTTCATCGAATCTCACCTCAGCAGCAAACGGGGATTGATGCCAGCTCTTTCCGATGCCGACGAAACCGCTGGATTCGACGAGAACGCTGAACCTTTCGATCTGCCAACCCAAAGCGACCTCGCCGAGCAACTGGATTTTCTTTTTACCGAATCAGAGGCTGAAGGCGAATCAGCAATCACCTTTTCCGCGCTCGACTCAAGTGAACTTGAGATGGTTATAGATAAAGGAGATGAGCCCGTCGCCGCACTTGCTGATGACTTTAGCCAGGAAGAGGGTGAACAGGATGACGTTGAAATCGCCCTGAGTGGCGCGGAGGAGCCCGTGTTCCAAAGAGAATTGGAAATCGAGGCCGAAACCGACCCTAATTCTCTCGAGATTCAGAACAAATTGGACAGCTTCTTCGACCTCGAAGAAGAACCCGTGGAAACAGTCACCACCCCTCAAGCCGCTGTCGAGGAGATTGAACAATCCATTTTCTTCAACGAAGAGGATAGCGTTCAATCCGCCCTTGCCGACAGCAAGGAGGAACGTGGCTTTTCCGAAGAAGCGGAGGTCGCCACTCTGAGCTTCACCCCCATGGACGAGATTGAGGAAAAACTCGATTTCTTCTTTGGAGCAGATACGGATGAGGAACCGGTGGCCGAGGAGCCTCTCCATGAAACCACGCCACTTGATTCGTTCGAGGAATCCCTAGAGCTAACCTTCGGGGAACCTGAGACGACGGAACCGGATATTGCGCCGGCCCTTGCCGGATTCACCTCGGAGGAGCCCTTCGTCGAGGAAGAACTGACAATAGCCCCCGGCAAAGATGAACCGGACGAAGAGCTTGCAGGGGCACTTGACCTCCTTTTTGCCGAGACTGATGGAGAAAAGACCGAGACGACCATTCCCACAGCAGTCGATGAACTGACCTTGGCCTTGGAAGCCACCATTGATGAGAGCCAGGAGCAACCGCTGGAAGAATCGAGGCAAATACAACTTGCCGCCTTGGGTGCCCTGCTGCCTTTGGTCGTACGCACACCCTCCCGCGAAAAAATTGCTGAATCGGCCACCGTGGTTGCAGCCTTGAAGCAGGCCGGATTATCTGCTGTACAGCGGTCGCTGGTGCAATTGCTTGAATCGGTGATCACCATGCTGGTCCGGTTGCCCACTAAAAATGGCGCTGCCACGGAAAAACTGGTCAACTACCTTTACGAACAACTCATTGCGGAGCACGGTCAACCCGACGTCCTGCCGGAAGCCGTAAGCCGGTTCACCGCCTGGCTGCAGCAGGCCAGCGCCATCATGCCAGTTGTCCCGGCGGCAAGTGACCAGGAGCACGAACCGCAGTTTGCCTATACGGCCAAGGAACTGTATTTCGAACTTTCCGAACTGCGAGCACACATCCGAGAGGAATTCGATAAGTTACGGCACGATATGCACCATCACAAGTCCTGATCTCTCTTCCACGCCTTCTCGCTGCAAGGGATCGGAGCATTGCTCCGGTCCCTTTTTTTTATTTCCTTGGATCGAATGCCTCTCGCAATGCTTCGCCGATGAAAATGAGCAAGACCAAGGTGCCGACGAGGACCACGAAAGTTGAGAGCGAAAGCCACCAAGCTTCGATATTCGCTTTGCCCTGAGCCAGCAACTCTCCGAGACTCGGCGTCGAGGGCGGGACGCCGAGGCCGAGGAAATCGAGGCTGGTCAACGCCAGGATTGCCCCGGACATACGGAAAGGCAAGAAGGTAATCACCGGGGTCATGCTGTTGGGTAAAAGGTGCCTGGTCATGATCGTCAGATTGCCGACCCCCAATGCTTTGGCCGCTTTGACATACTCCATGTTCCGCCCCTTCAGGAATTCAGCCCGCACATAATCCGACAAGCCCATCCAACCAAACATCGACAGCAGAATGAGCAACAGCAGCATGCTGGGCTTAAAGATGGAGGCAAAAATGATCAGGAGATACAACTCGGGCATGGAGCCCCAGAGCTCGATGAATCGCTGAAAAACGAGATCGAGCCGACCACCGAAATACCCTTGCAGTGCACCGGCGGCAATACCCAGCAAGGTGCCGACCGCTGTCAGGGCCGCACCAAAAAGAACGCTTAAACGGAATCCGTAGACCAACCGGGCCAAGACATCGCGCCCACGGTCATCAGTGCCGAGATAATTGTCCTGGCTCGGCGGTGCGGGAGTTGGTCGATCCAGGGCCTGATTGATCGAATTAAAGCTGTGCGGGTTGGGAGGAAAAAGAGCGAAATTGTCGCCACTAGTCAACCTGTCGCGGATATAGGGATCGCGGTAGTCTGTCTCGGTTTCAAAATCACCGCCAAAGACCGTTTCCGGATACATCCTCCAGAGTGGAAAATGGTAATGCCCCTCATATCGGACGAGCAATGGTTTGTCGTTGCTCAGCACCTCGGCAAACAGGCTGAGGCCGAACAATAAAACAAACAAAACCAGCGAATAGAACCCGCGGCGATTTTTTTGAAACCTGATCCAGCGTTTGCGCCCAAGACTGATGGCCCTGCTCTTCTCTCGTCCCATCTGTCTATTGCCTGCCTTCAAAACTGATTCGCGGATCGACCATGACATAGGAAAGGTCGGAGAGCAGCCGGGAAATCAGGCCGATGATGGTGAAAAAATAGAGGGTGCCGAGAACCACCGGATAATCACGGTTCATGACCGACTGGTAGGCCAAGAGCCCCATGCCGTCCAATGAAAAAATGGTTTCAATCAGCAGGCTGCCGGTAAAGAAAGCAGTAATGAAGCTGCCTGGAAAACCGGTAATAATTGGAATAATGGCGTTGCGGAAGACATGCTTGTAAAGAACCTGTCGTTCTTCAAGCCCCTTGGCCCGTGCGGTGACCACATATTGCTTCCGAATCTCCTCAAGAAACGAATTCTTTGTGAGCAGTGTCATCACCGCCAAGCTGCCGACGGTGGAGGCAATGATCGGCAGCACCATGTGCCAGAGGTAATCCAAAACCTTGCCCATGGCGTTTAATTCACTCCAGTAGTCGGAAACCAAACCTCGCAGTGGAAAAATATTCCAGAAGCTGCCGCCGCCGAACAGCACGATAAGCACAATTCCAAGGACAAAACCGGGGATGGCATACCCGACAAGGATAACGGCACTGGTCAAGACATCAAAGGTGGAGCCATCGCGTACTGCCTTGGCTATACCCAGCGGAATGCAGACCGTATAGACGATGAGAAAACTCCAGAGACCGAGCGACATCGACACCGGCAGCTTGGAGACCACCAACTGGGCGACGCTCATATGGTGATAATAGGATTGCCCGAAATCGAAGACCAGATATTGCCGCATCATGCCGGCAAAACGGGTCAGGGCTGGCTGATCAAAGCCGTACAGCTTTTTCAACTGCTCGACCCGCTCCTGGTCCAATCCCTTGTTGCCCTGATACAGCCCG
>Ga0074197_1000185_pt1 | contig 91206 bp, 73 predicted proteins | sample EPASupsiteSAE305_FD_64526 | JGI IMG/M metagenome (GOLD analysis project Ga0074197, IMG submission 64526) | Bioremediated contaminated groundwater microbial communities from EPA Superfund site, New Mexico - SAE3-05 reassembly with SPADES | ecosystem: Environmental > Aquatic > Deep subsurface >... | reverse complement strand
CGGCTGAGGAAGATGATTATGGCCTTGCCCATGCCATCGTGGAGGACAGGGAAAAAGTTTCCAATTGCCGTATCTGCGGTAATCTAACTGATGAGGATCTTTGCCTTATTTGTCGTGATTCTAGCCGGGATATTGGTCTGCTTTGTGTGGTGGAGCAGCCAAGGGATATCATCTCTATGGAACGCACCCAAAGCTATAACGGGCTTTATCATGTGCTATACGGAGCTATTTCTCCTATGGATGGTATCGGACCGGATAAGCTTAATATTGCTTCGCTTATGGAGCGATTATCTTCCGGCAAGATAAAGGAGGTTGTGATGGCTACCAATCCCAATGTAGAAGGGGAAGCTACCGCCCTTTATATTGCTCGCCAGGTCAAACCCATGGGGATCAAAATAACGCGTATTGCCCATGGCGTGCCGGTCGGGGGAGACCTGGAATACGCTGATGAAGCTACTTTAGCTCAGGCCTTTTTTGGCAGAAAAGAACTTTAGAAATTTAAAAGCAAAAATATTATTATTTTACGCCGGAGAACCCGGCGTTTTTTTTATTGCCTTTGATAAATTTTAGGGACTAAGAAGTCATGCTCGCGACCTGTTTTTCATACAATTAGTTACACAAGCATATAAGGTCTAGTAATAGAGACTACATAATATGGAAGAAAAAGGTATAAATAGAGTTAGGCCGCGAGGAGGAGCATGATGATTTTAAAAAAACCTTCGGAAAACAATATCATTAACCAAGAAGAAAAAGACCTCATTAGACAAATAGAAATAGCGCAAGAAGAGCGTTTTACAGCCCAAAGCTTTTTTGCTAATGCTACTGATGCTTATGCAGTGGAACAGGCAATTTTTGCCATGGCGGCGGCAGCTAAAAAACATGAAAGGCTGCTTTTGGAGGCCAGGCAAAAAGGTGTTTGTCAATATACTCTAGCTCAAGCAGTTCCTTGGCCTCAAAGATGGCTAAGGCAAAAAGATTTGCCATATGGAGCTTTATAGCGGCTGTCAGAATAAAGATTATTGTATATTTAAAAAAATTTAATTAACGGGGGGATTTATTATGGAATTATGGCAAAATGTAGCTTTGGCGGCAGGAGGACTTTTACTTTTGCTTTTGGCAGCTATTTTACCTATGGGTTTTTTGCGTTTTTTAGGTCATTTAGCGCTTAATTGTGTGTTAGGTGTGCTTGTCCTTACCGTCATCAATCTTTTTGCTGGCTGGTCAGGGGTGCTTCTGCCACTCAATGGCATGACTTTAGCTGTTTCCGGAATTTTAGGTATACCAGGTGTGGCTGCTTTGGCAATAATGGCTGCAATATAAAGAAGATTAAATTATGAAAAGTGGCAATTGTAAAAAATTTTAAAAAAATGTAGCGTATATCAATCTTTTTTGATAGAATACATTTAATATACCTAAAATGGCACTCTTGTTAAAACAAGAATTTGGCGAAAGTATTTCTCACTTATGCAGCCTGTCTTTGGCAGTGACAAGCCTTTGTGGGAAAGGAATTTGTAAGGGGGTTTTAAGATGGCAAGAAAAATGAAAACAATGGATGGGAATAAAGCTGCCGCATACGTTTCCTACGCATTTACGGATGTTGCGGCAATTTACCCGATCACTCCTTCATCCAATATGGCTGAAAATGTAGATGAATGGGCAGCCAATGGCAAGAAAAATTTATTTGGACAGACTGTAAAAGTTGTCGAGATGCAATCAGAAGCCGGCGCGGCAGGAGCTATGCATGGTTCTTTGGCAGCTGGCGCACTTACCACGTCTTATACTGCATCCCAAGGCTTACTATTGATGATCCCCAATATGTATAAGATGGCAGGTGAATTTTTGCCGGGCGTGTTGCATGTTACAGCGCGCACTTTAGCTACGCACGCTTTATCGATCTTTGGTGACCATAGCGATGTGATGGCTTGTACTCAAACCGGTTTTGCTATGCTGGCATCAAGCAGTGTGCAGGAAGTTATGGATATCGGCGGCGTTGCCCATTTGGCGGCTATTCGCGCTGGCATGCCTTTCCTGCATTTTTTTGATGGATTCAGAACATCTCATGAACAACAAAAAATTGAAGTATTAGAATATGAAGAATTAGAACCATTGCTTGATAAGGAAGCTTTAGAACGCTTCCGCAATAATGCCCTTAATCCTGAACATCCGGTCATCCGTGGGACCAATCAGAATCCGGATACCTTCTTCCAAGCACGTGAAGCCTGCTCGCCCCATTTTGAGACTATTCCCGCGATAGTTGAAGATTATCTGGGGGAAATCAGCAAGCTGACCGGACGTGAATACCACTTATTTAATTATTATGGTGACCCTAAAGCAGAAGAAGTCGTTATTGTCATGGGCTCAATCGCAGAAACAGCTGGACAAGTTGTTGATTATTTAAATGCTAAGGGCAGAAAGACCGGTTGCCTCAATGTGCATCTGTACAGACCTTTTGCGGTGGATTATTTCCTTTCTTCCCTGCCGAAGACTGTCAAACGCATTGCTGTTTTGGATCGGCTCAAGACACCCGGCGCACCTGGCGAACCGCTTTATCTGGACGTTGTGAAGGCTCTTTCCGGCCAGGAAAACATGCCATTAATTATTGGTGGCCGATATGGTCTTTCCAGCAAGGATACTGTTCCTGCCGATATCATTGCCGTATTTGATAATCTTGCCGCTGCCGAACCTAAAAATAACTTTACCATTAGCATCAATGATGATTTAAGCAATTCTTCCTTGCTCAGTAAAGAAGCGGAAGATTTATTGCCCGAAGGTACTATCCAATGCAAATTCTGGGGATTTGGTTCGGACGGTACGGTAGGCGCTAATAAACAGGCGGTAGATATCATCGGTGAATATACCGATATGTATGCCCAGGCTTATTTCTCTTATGACTCTAAAAAATCGGGTGGGGTTACCGTTTCCCATTTACGCTTTGGTAAAAAAGCGATCCCCGCTCCTTATCTGATCAAAAAAGCTAATTTTATCTCCTGCTCCAATCAGTCATATGTTGATAAATATGATCTCTTGGCCGGTTTAGAAGACGGCGGGGCTTTCCTCCTCAACTGTGTCTGGGATAAAGAACAGCTAGAAGAGAAACTGCCAGCATCACTTAAGCGTTATATTGCATTACATAAGATTAATTTCTATATCATCAATGCTGTACAGATAGCCAAAGATTTAGGCTTAGGCAATCGTACCAATATGGTCATGCAAGCAGCATTCTTCAAACTCTCCAAAGTCATTCCTTTGGATATGGCTGTTGGCGCACTTAATGATTCTATAGAAAAAGCCTATGGTAAGAAGGGTGCCAAAGTCGTAGACATGAATAAAAAAGCTGTCCAGGCTGGTCTGGAAAGTCTAGTAAAAGTTGATATTCCCGCTAATTGGGCCAATGTTGCTGACCAGGAAGATGCCGCCCGTGGTTATGGCGATCTCGATGCGAAATTCGTTAAGGAAATTATGAATCCCATGAATGCTTTTAATGGAGATTCCGTGACGGTCAGCGCTTTTGATGGCCGGGCAGACGGTACCTTCCCACTCAATACTTCCCGTTGTGAAAAGCGTGGCGTAGCCGCCTTTGTTCCTGAGTGGATACCGGAAAATTGCTCTCAGTGTAATCAATGCTCCTTTATCTGCCCACATGCTTGCATTCGTCCTTTCCTCTTTACCGAGGAAGAAGCAAATAAAGCGCCTAAAGCTGAAGAGTTTACAACACTTAAAGCTGCAGGCAAAAAATTTGAAGGATACCGCTATCGCATGCAGGTTAGTCCTTTAGATTGCCAGGGCTGCGGCGCTTGTGTTGTTACCTGCCCTGCTAAAGTGAAAGCTTTAGTTATGGAACCTATTGAAAAACAAACCGAAAATCAATCCGAAAACTGGAATTATGCAGTATCAATTCCCGACCGGGCATCTTTGACCGAACCGACGACAGTCAAGGACAGCCAGTTCCATCAACCATATTTTGAATTCTCCGGTTCCTGCGCTGGTTGTGGCGAAACGCCTTATATGAAATTAATCACTCAGCTGTTTGGCGACCGGATGATGATTGCCAATGCTACCGGCTGCTCCTCCATCTGGGGGGCGCCTGTTCCTGCCAATCCTTTCTGCACTGACAGAAACGGCAAAGGTCCGGCTTGGTGTAATAGTTTGTTTGAAGACTGCGCTGAATTTGGTTTCGGTATGCTTTTGGGTGCCAAACAGATCCGTGTTCGTTTGGCTGCTTTAGTAAATCAGGCCTTAGAAGGTGCTAGTGAAGAATTAGCCGATGCTTATCGTTATTGGCTGGAACAAATCGATAGTGGTGAAGGATCCAAAGCGGCTACTGCCCGCCTCCTCCCATTACTCGAAAAATCCAATAATCCATTGGATAAAAAAGTCTATGAAGCCAAAGACCATTTAATCAAAAAATCCTTCTGGTCCTTCGGTGGCGACGGTTGGGCTTATGATATCGGTTATGGCGGCGTGGACCATGTTTTAGCCAGCGGTGAGGATATCAATGTCTTTGTCTTTGATACCGAAGTTTATTCCAATACTGGTGGACAAAGCTCCAAAGCTACACCGACCGCAGCGATTGCCAAATTTGCCGCCAGCGGTAAACGTACCCGCAAAAAAGACTTAGGCCGGATGGCGATGACTTATGGTAATGTCTATGTAACGCAGATCGCCATGGGCGCCGATATGAGCCAGACCTTAAAGGCTATTAGGGAAGCCGAAAGTTATCCTGGTCCTTCGCTGATTATTGCCTATAGCACCTGTATCAATCATGGTATCAAAGGCGGAATGTCCAATACCATGGTCCAGATGAAGAAAGCCGTCGAGGCCGGATACTGGCATCTTTATCGTTATAACCCACTGCTTGGCGATAAGGGCGAAAATCCCTTTGTCCTTGATTCTAAAGCTCCCAGTGCTTCCTTCCGCGAATTTATCGAAAGCGAAGTTCGTTATTCTGCTCTTCTGCGCCAATTCCCCGAAGCAGCAGAAGAACTCTTTGCCAAAACAGAAAAAGACGCAAAGGATAGATATGACGCATATCGTTTCTTAGCCGGTAAATAATCGGTTAACCCTAGATTTTTATTTGAGCCAATAAACAGCTCTTTTGGGTTTGTGCCCAGAAGAGCTGTTTTTGTTTATCAATTAAAAATTATGATTGAAAAAGAGATAAGTAAATTAGACAGTTAATAAATAGGTAGAAACGCGTTAAAAATATGTTGGGAAAAGAAGTAATTATTGCTTTTAATGAGGTTATTTGACAAGAAAAAACCTCAAAAATTATTAAAATCAAAAGTTTTTTTAAGACCCTTTATGTGCAGGCATTTTGTTTGCAATTTAAATAAATAGATATACTTAAAAATAACTATAAAATTTTTTAAAAAATTAACTCGTTTTTTCTTGACAGGTATCGAAAGAATGTGGTATATTAGATTTCGCCCCTCGAGGAAAGAAAGAATAGACAAGAAACTTGAGGGAAGAAAAAGCAAGAAAACGAAGAAAAAAGCTATTGACAGGCATGAAGCAAGAGTGGTACAATAGCAGAGCGTGCCGCAAGGCAAAGGTCTTTGAGAACTGAACAGTGATAAGCCAAAAAGCAACAAGTCCTTATGTTTAAATTCCGAGATTTAAAAAAAATAGAGCCAAACGGCTCGAAATAAAAGACATCTACCGCTTCGGCGGAAGAGATAGAATTTTATGGAGAGTTTGATCCTGGCTCAGGACGAACGCTGGCGGCGTGCTTAACACATGCAAGTCGAACGGACTTACCTTGAAGGAAGTTTTCGGATGGAATTCATAGTAAGTTAGTGGCGGACGGGTGAGTAACGCGTGGGTAACCTACCCCTATAACCGGGACAACAGCTGGAAACGGCTGCTAATACCGGATGAACTCTCGAATCGGCATCGATTCTAGAGCAAAGGAGGCCTCTATTTATAAGCTACCGAATAGGGATGGACCCGCGTCTGATTAGCTAGTTGGTAGGGTAACGGCCTACCAAGGCGACGATCAGTAGCCGGCCTGAGAGGGTGGCCGGCCACACTGGGACTGAGACACGGCCCAGACTCCTACGGGAGGCAGCAGTGGGGAATCTTCCGCAATGGGCGAAAGCCTGACGGAGCAACGCCGCGTGAATGAAGAAGGCCTTCGGGTCGTAAAGTTCTGTCTTTTGGGAAGAAGGCTCTTTCTGTAAATAATGGGAAGAGATGACGGTACCGAAGGAGGAAGCTCCGGCTAACTACGTGCCAGCAGCCGCGGTAATACGTAGGGAGCGAGCGTTGTCCGGAATTACTGGGCGTAAAGGGCGCGTAGGCGGGTATTTAAGTCAGATGTGAAAACTCTGAGCTCAACTTGGAGACTGCATTTGAAACTGGATATCTTGAGGGCAGGAGAGGAAAGTGGAATTCCTAGTGTAGCGGTGAAATGCGTAGATATTAGGAGGAACACCAGTGGCGAAGGCGACTTTCTGGACTGTACCTGACGCTGAGGCGCGAAAGCGTGGGGAGCGAACGGGATTAGATACCCCGGTAGTCCACGCCGTAAACGATGAATACTAGGTGTAGGAGGTATCGACCCCTTCTGTGCCGCAGCTAACGCAATAAGTATTCCGCCTGGGGAGTACGGCCGCAAGGTTGAAACTCAAAGGAATTGACGGGGACCCGCACAAGCGGTGGAGCATGTGGTTTAATTCGACGCAACGCGAAGAACCTTACCAGGGCTTGACATCTTCCGCTACCCTAGGAAACTAGGGGTTCTGACCTTCGGGTCAGACGGAAAGACAGGTGGTGCATGGTTGTCGTCAGCTCGTGTCGTGAGATGTTGGGTTAAGTCCCGCAACGAGCGCAACCCCTACTTTTAGTTGCCAGCAAGTAATGTTGGGCACTCTAAAGGAACTGCCGATGACAAATCGGAGGAAGGTGGGGATGACGTCAAATCATCATGCCCTTTATGTCCTGGGCTACACACGTGCTACAATGGCCGGTACAGAGGGAAGCCAAGGAGTGATCCGGAGCGAATCCCAAAAAGCCGGTCTCAGTTCGGATTGTAGGCTGCAACTCGCCTACATGAAGTCGGAATCGCTAGTAATCGCGAGTCAGCATATCGCGGTGAATACGTTCCCGGGTCTTGCACACACCGCCCGTCACACCACGAAAGTTGGTAACACCCGAAGCCGGTGGGCTAACCGTAAGGAGGCAGCCGTCTAAGGTGGGATCGATGATTGGGGTGAAGTCGTAACAAGGTAGCCGTATCGGAAGGTGCGGCTGGATCACCTCCTTTCTAAGGAGAATTGCCGACTCAGGTCTTAGGATTTTGAGTATAACTGAGTTAATAGGAATATTAATTCAGAGGCTAAGTTCCTATGGTCGATTATAACTTATCACTGTTTGGTTCCCAGAGACATTTATGTCTTTGGGTAAGTAAAGCAGCTCTTTGGAAACTGCATAGTGAAGAAGAAGAAAACGCAAAAGGTAACCGAACCATGAAAATGGTTTGGTATTACAAGAAGCAAAAACAAGCGCGACTTAAATAGGTCAAGTTAATAAGGGCGTACGGTGGATGCCTAGGTGCCAAGAGTCGACGAAGGACGCGGTCAGCTGCGATAAGCTTCGGGGAGCCGTAAGCAGGCATAGATCCGGAGATTTCCGAATGGGGCAACCCGTATGGAGTCATATCCATACATTCTATGATGAATAAAATAGTCATAGAAAGACAACCCGGGGAACTGAAACATCTTAGTACCCGGAGGAAAAGAAAGAAAAATCGATTCCCCCAGTAGCGGCGAGCGAAAAGGGACCAGCCCAAACCGATGGCTTCGGCCATCGGGGTTGAAGGACCTTCATAAATCATACTGAAGATAGCCGAAGTGGCCTGGAAAGGCCTTCCATAGGAGGTAAAAGACCTGTAGGCGAAATTTGAGGTATGAGGGAAGGTATCCTGAGTACCGCGGGACACGAGAAACCCCGTGGGAATCCGGGGGGACCACCCCCCAAGGCTAAATACTCCTTGGCAACCGATAGTGAACTAGTACCGTGAGGGAAAGGTGAAAAGAACCCCGGAAGGGGAGTGAAATAGTACCTGAAACCGTATGCTTACAAACTGTCAGAGCACTGTAAATGTGTGATGGCGTACTTTTTGTAGAACGGACCGGCGAGTTACATTAGCAGGCGAGGTTAAGCGGAGGACGCGAAGCCGAAGCGAAAGCGAGTCTGAATAGGGCGAATAGTCTGCTGGTGTAGACCCGAAACCTGGTGATCTACCCATGGCCAGGGTGAAACTGAGGTAAGACTCAGTGGAGGCCCGAACCGACCAATGTTAAAAAATTGGCGGATGAGCTGTGGGTAGGGGTGAAATGCCAATCGAACCGGGAGATAGCTGGTTCTCCCCGAAATAGCTTTAGGGCTAGCCTCGGATCATTATTATAGGCGGTAGAGCACTGTTTTGGCTAGGGGCCTTACCAGGTTACTGAACCATCACAAACTACGAATGCCAATAATATAAGACCGGGAGTCAGACTGTGGGGGATAAGCTTCATAGTCGAAAGGGAAACAGCCCAGATCTACAGCTAAGGTCCCAAAGTATGTGCTAAGTGGAAAAGGATGTAGGGTTGCATAAACAACCAGGATGTTGGCTCAGAAGCAGCCACCATTAAAAGAGTGCGTAATAGCTCACTGGTCGAGTGACCCTGCGCCGAAGATGTAACGGGGCTCAAGCACATCACCGAAGCTTAGGGATTACAAGCAATTGTAATCGGTAGGGGAGCGTTGTATAGGCATCGAAGCTATACCGTAAGGAGTAGTGGAGCGTATACAAGTGAGAATGCCGGTATGAGTACACGATAAGGCAGGTGAGAATCCTGCCCGCCGAAAATCTAAGGATTCCTGGGGAAGGCTCGTCCGCCCAGGGTAAGTCGGGACCTAAGCCGAGGCGTAAAGCGTAGGCGATGGACAACTGGTTAAAATTCCAGTACCACCTGTAACCGCTATTAGGATGGGGTGACACAGGAGGGTAGGCACAGCGCACCGTTGGTTGAGTGCGTCTAAGTAAGTAGGAGGGAAGATAGGCAAATCCGTCTTCCATATACTCTGAGATACGATGGGGAGCGAAATTTAGTAGCGAACTGGCTGATCCCAAACTGTCAAGAAAAGCCTCTAACGAGGAAACAGGTGCCCGTACCGCAAACCGACACAGGTAGATAGGATGAGAAATCTAAGGCGCGCGAGAGAACCTTTGTTAAGGAACTCGGCAAAATGACCCCGTAACTTCGGGAGAAGGGGTGCCCCGGTAGTGTAATATTTGCACAAATAGAGCACGAGGGGGCCGCAGAGAAGAGGCCCAAGCGACTGTTTATCAAAAACACAGGCACCTGCCAAGTCGAAAGACGACGTATAGGCGCTGACGCCTGCCCGGTGCTGGAAGGTTAAGAGGAGAGGTTAGCGGTAACGCGAAGCTTTGAATTGAAGCCCCAGTAAACGGCGGCCGTAACTATAACGGTCCTAAGGTAGCGAAATTCCTTGTCGGGTAAGTTCCGACCCGCACGAAAGGCGTAACGATTTGGGCACTGTCTCAACAAGGGGCTCGGTGAAATTGTAATACCGGTGAAGATACCGGTTACCTGCGACAGGACAGAAAGACCCCATGGAGCTTTACTGCAGCCTGATATTGGGTTTTGGTACATCACGTACAGGATAGGTGGGAGACTGAGAAACTGGGACGCTAGTCTCGGTGGAGTCGCCCTTGGGATACCACTCTTGGTGTACTAGAATTCTAACATTAAGCCGTTATCCGGCTAATGGACAGTGTCAGGTGGACAGTTTGACTGGGGCGGTCGCCTCCCAAAGAGTAACGGAGGCGCCCAAAGGTTCCCTCAGTCCGGATGGAAATCGGACGAAGAGTGTAAAGGCAGAAGGGAGCTTGACTGCGAGACAGACATGTCGAGCAGGGACGAAAGTCGGGCTTAGTGATCCGGCGGTTCCGAGTGGAAGGGCCGTCGCTCAACGGATAAAAGCTACCCTGGGGATAACAGGCTTATCTCCCCCAAGAGTTCACATCGACGGGGAGGTTTGGCACCTCGATGTCGGCTCATCACATCCTGGGGCTGTAGTAGGTCCCAAGGGTTGGGCTGTTCGCCCATTAAAGTGGTACGTGAGCTGGGTTCAGAACGTCGTGAGACAGTTCGGTCCCTATCCGTCGCAGGCGTAGGAAATTTGAGAGGATCTGTCCCTAGTACGAGAGGACCAGGATGGACAGACCGCTGGTGTATCGGTTATCCTGCCAAGGGTACAGCCGAGTAGCTAAGTCTGGAAGGGATAAGCGCTGAAAGCATCTAAGCACGAAACCCACCTCAAGATGAGATTTCCCACAGCATAAGCTGGTAAGACCCCAGATAGATTATCTGGTAGATAGGCCGGGTGTGTAAGAGTAGTAATATTCTAGCTGACCGGTACTAATAGGTCGAGGACTTGACCAAAAGACGCTTGTTTTAAACACTTTAACTTCACTATGTGGTTTCCAGAGAGCAGCACGTTCTCTTAATTAAATATGTTATAAAGTTTCCCGGTGGCAATAGCAAAGAGGCCACACCTGTTCCCATTCCGAACACAGTAGTTAAGCTCTTTCACGCCGATGGTACTTGGGGCGCAGGCCCCTGGAAGAGTAGGTAGTCGCCGGGATTAATTTTAAATATTAAGTTTGTTCCTCGGTAGCTCAATGGTAGAGTACGCGGCTGTTAACCGCGGTGTTGTTGGTTCGAGTCCAACCCGGGGAGCCAATTTTTGCTTCTTAATTAGGATAATTAAGAAGCTTTTTTTATTATTATGCCACAATCCCCCGGCTAAGCCGGGGGATATTTATTTTATAAAAGTAGCTGTAATTTAAAGAAAAAATAAGTATCAAAGAAAAAATATCTAAAAACATTAAAAAAAACGCTTGGATTAACATCATTTGACCTTTTTTGACCTTCTATAGCACTTGAATAATGAGGGTTAGAGAAGGTAATATTATATTAAGGTCAGAAAACATCAAAACATCAGAACATCAAATGAATTTTCCTTAAGAGACGTAAATAGCTGGGATAATTTAAATGATGGGATAGCAAAAAGAATAGAGGGATTAGCATGAGCGTACTTGCGAATCAAATAGAAGCATATTTAAAGAAACTGCTTGCCCAAAGCGAAGGAGGAGTAATTGAGCTGCGACGCAGTGATTTGGCTGAAATATTTATGTGTGTGCCTTCGCAGATCAATTATGTCTTGGAGACACGATTTAATACTGATCGTGGCTATTATGTGGAAACACGTAGAGGCGGCGGCGGTTATATGCGTATTGTGCGTTTGGCGGTTAATCCTAATCAGGAGATGCAAAGGATAGTTGCTGCTACATCAGGCAAGAGGGTATCACAATTGGCGGGTGAAGGTTTAATAGATCGCCTGGTAGAGGAAGGTTTTTTAACCAAAAGAGAAGGCATATTGATCAAATCACTTATTGATGATCAAATACTTAAAGAGCTTTGCGCAGATAGTCACTTGCTGCGTGCTAAATTGTTACAATCAGTTTTGATAAATATTTTGCGCGAGGATTTTGAAGACATCAAAGAGCATGGACTAGAGCATAATAAAGAAGATAAAAATAATTAAAAATATAAAATAAATTTAGGGAAAAGTGGTGAAATTATGCTTTGCGAAAAATGCCATGCCCGGCCGGCTACAGTCCATATGGTAAGCATCAATAATAATCATCGGGAAGAACTTCATCTTTGCGAAGTATGCGCTGCTGAAAGTAGCCAGTTTAAAATGGCCCCAGAACTATCAATGCAGCAGATTTTCCCTGGGTTTTTTTCTACTAATGAAAAAAGAGCAGTCGCTCCTGGCAAATGTCCTAATTGCGGCTGGAGTTATCAGAACATGAAAGAAGGCAGTTATTTGGGCTGTAGCCAATGTTATGAGCATTTCGGACCTGTTTTGCGGCCACTTTTAGAGCGTGTACATGGTTCGGTATTGCATAAGGGAAAGACCCCCAGAAAAGTTAGCACTACTAGCCGAGAGCCTTCTAAAAAGTTGGATGCTTTGCGGATGAAACTAGAAAAATTAGTAAAAGAAGAAAAATTTGAGGAAGCTGCTACCATACGTGATCAAATCCGCTCTTTAGAGGAAAAGAAAGCGGGTGAAGCACATGAAGGCTGAGGCCAATAATATTTTCACCAGACCCCAGACTAAATGGTCACTGGGAGCAGGGATGCAGGGCGATATCGTTATCAGCAGCCGATTGCGTTTGGCACGCAATCTTAAAAATATTCCTTTTCCCCATAGGCTAAATGAAGCTGGGCAAAAAGAAGTTCTTAATGCAGTATCGTCAGCAATCCCAAATCTTGAGAAAAAGACGAAACGGTCCTATTTTTATATGACTTTAGCTGAACTTACATCATTGCAACGCAAAATGTTGGTTGAAAAGCATTTGATAAGTCCCCAGTTTGCCCAAAGCCGTATTGATAGCGCCCTTGCCATTCGGCAGGATGAGGCGGTATCGATCATGGTCAACGAGGAAGACCATTTACGGATCCAGTGTTTATTGCCCGCTTTTTCTCTGGAGGATGCTTGGAAGACGGCTAATGATGTGGACGATGCTTTGGCAGGAAAGTTGGAATTCGCCTTTGATGAGCAATTGGGTTATCTTACCGCCTGTCCGACTAATTTAGGTACAGGTCTGCGGGCATCGGCGATGTTGCATCTACCTGCTTTGGTGATGTCTAAAAAAGCAGACTCTATCTTTTCTTCTTTGCCTAAGCTGGGTTTAACAGTACGTGGTATTTATGGCGAAGGAACTTCGGCAATCGGCAATCTTTTCCAGGTATCCAATGAAATAACCTTGGGCAGGAGCGAAGAAGATATTATCATCCATTTGCAGTCTGTTGTGATGCAACTGGTAGAACAGGAGCGCCAGGCACGCCGAATTATCCAAAAGGAATATGATGTTTTACTTTATGACAATATTTGGCGGGCTTATGGTATCTTATCACAGGCTAGATCGCTTGACGCACAAGAAATGATGGAAAGATTATCTCTGTTACGATTGGGACTCGATCTAGGTATTTTTGCCGGGATTACACACAATAAAATTAATGAATTAATGATAGCAGGACAAGATGCTTTTTTGCAAAGCGCAAATAATGGGGAAAGCAACCCGCAGAAACTAAATTGGGAAAGAGCAGCCTTGGTCCGCAAAACATTATCAGAAACCATGGAGGTGAAATAATATGGCTAATAGATTAACGGAAAAAGCGCAAAATGCTTTGCGCTTGGCAGAAATGACTGCCAGAGAAAGGCGTTCTTCGATTATTGGAACTGAACATGTGCTTTGGGGCATTTTTGGAGAAGAAGAGGGTATGGGATATAAGGTTCTTGATATGATAGGACTGGAACAGAGTATGCTCGAGGAAGCAATTGACGACCAAGCTAATTATGGAGAGGAATTCAATGGTTTTTCTCCCCGCGCTAAGCGTTGTTTGCAACTAGCTTTGGAAGAAGCTCTGCGCATGGGCGTCAACTATGTTGGTACAGAACATCTGCTTTTGGGATTAGTTGCTGAGGGTGAAGGTGTGGCTGCCGCTTGGCTGCAATCTCGGGGTATAAACTTGATGCAATTGCGGCAACTGATTCAGGAAATAATTATGAGCGGAGGTATGATGCCGCAAGGAGAAAATGCTAATGGGTCTTCTATGCGGGGCTCGGGCCAGATGCCTGCCGGGGGAGGTAAGTCTCCTGGGGGTAAAAGCAATACTCCCGCATTAGATGAGTATGGCCGTGATTTGACCAAGATGGCAAAAGAAGAAAAGCTCGACCCTGTGGTCGGGCGGGCTAATGAAATACAGCGGGTCATCCAGATATTATCGCGACGCACCAAAAACAATCCGGTTTTGATCGGGGAACCCGGCGTAGGTAAGACGGCTATTGTTGAAGGTTTGGCGCAAATGATTGTCGAGAAAAAAGTGCCTGACACCTTGATCGGCAAAAGGGTAATAGCTCTGGATATGTCTTCTTTAGTAGCCGGTTCTAAATACCGGGGCGATTTTGAAGAGAGAATGAAAAAAGTGGTAGACGAGATCCGCAACAATGCCGATGTGGTGCTTTTTATCGATGAATTGCATACTTTAGTAGGCGCGGGTGCCGCGGAAGGTTCAATGGATGCGGCCAATATCTTGAAACCTGCCCTATCCAGAGGCGAGCTGCAATGTGTAGGCGCAACCACACTTGATGAATACCGCAAACACATCGAGAAGGATGCCGCTTTGGAAAGACGTTTCCAGCCGGTAATGGTTGGCGAGCCTACCCAAGAAGAAGCTATCGAGATCCTTTTCGGCCTGCGGGACAAATATGAGGCCCATCACCGGGTAAAGATTACTGATGATGCGGTCCGCTCGGCAGTTATCCTTTCTAGCCGCTATTTGCCAGACCGCTTCTTGCCTGATAAAGCAATAGATTTAATTGACGAGGCTTCGTCTATGGTGCGTTTGGCTTCGCATACAGCTCCTCCTGATCTCAAAGAACTGGAAGAAAAGCTCAATGAAGTGCGTAAGGAAAAAGAAGCTGCGGTAGCTATCCAAGATTTCGAAAAAGCAGCAAAGCTACGGGATGATGAGCATAAACTCCAGGAAGAGATCAATAAAAATAAAGAAAACTGGCAAAAGGACAAGGTCTCAGAAAAAACAGTCGTAGATAAAGAAGAGATAGCCAAAGTTTTGGCTAGTTGGTCCGGTATTCCTGTAGCAAAATTACAAGAAGAAGATATGCAAAAGTTATTGCGTCTGGAAGAAGAATTGCATCAGCGGGTGATTGGTCAAAATGAAGCTGTTGCAAGCGTTTCCCGGGCTGTGCGCAGGGCTAGCGCCGGACTTAAAGATGCTAAAAGGCCTATCGGTTCCTTTATCTTCCTCGGGCCTACCGGTGTAGGTAAAACGGAACTGGCCAAAGCGCTGGCTAATAGCCTTTTCGGTTCCGATGACGCTATGGTAAGGATAGACATGAGTGAGTATATGGAAAAATTTGCCGTTTCCCGCTTGGTAGGTGCACCTCCCGGATACGTAGGCTACGATGAAGGTGGTCAACTGACCGAAGCGGTACGTCGTAAACCTTATAGTGTTGTCCTTTTAGATGAAATCGAAAAAGCGCATCCTGATGTATTCAACATTCTCTTGCAGGTCTTGGAAGATGGCCGTCTTACGGATTCTTTGGGTCGCACAGTTGACTTTCGTAATACTGTGATTATCATGACTTCTAATGCTGGAGCTTCTGCCCTTCGCCCTGATGCAGTTATGGGCTTTGCCACTGGTAACGGTAATCAGGAAGATAAATATGAAAGCATCAAAAGCAGGGTAATGGGTGAGCTGAAGAGGATTTTCCGTCCGGAATTTTTGAACAGAGTAGATGATATTATCGTCTTCCATCCTTTGGAAAGCGATGAAATCAAGGCAATTGCCAAACTTATGCTCAAAGATTTGCAGAAACGCATAGAAGATCAGGAAATCAAGCTGGAAGTAAATGAAGATGTCTATGCATTTTTGTCCAAAGAAGGGTTTGACCCAGTTTATGGTGCGCGTCCTTTGCGTCGGGCTATCCTGAGATTGATAGAAGATCCCCTTTCCGAAGCTTTGCTTGAGCGTAAATATGTCAGTGGTGACACCGTTTATACTTCCATCGAAGATGAGAAGATCGTCTTTGGCAAGGAGCAAAAAAAGCAAGCTAAAAAAGAGTCTGGGGAAAAGAAAGAAAAAGAATAAAATAGGTTAGCTCAAAAGGCGCGGGTAACTCGCGCTTTTTGAGCTTTGCCAAGGGGGAGAAAAGTTGAAAAAAAAGACTATTTATGTCTGCAATGAATGTGGAGCGGAGAGTGTAAAATGGTATGGGCGTTGCCCTAGCTGCAACGGCTGGAACACATTAATTGAGGAAAACGTCATAGAAGAAAAGAGAGTTCCTGGTCGTCAGGAGCGTTTTGCCAGTAAACCTCTTCCTATCAAAGAAATAACAGGTGGCGATACTGACCGTTATGTTTTAGGTATGCCGGAATTGGACGGTGTTTTGGGTGGCGGGCTGGTGCCTGGCTCTTCTATTCTTTTGGGTGGTGAACCGGGAATAGGTAAATCTACATTACTCCTACAAGTAGCCAAAATGATGGGGGATAAACATGGCTTGGCCCTTTACATAACAGGTGAAGAATCAGCTTATCAAGTAAAGATGCGGGCACAAAGGCTAGATGCTCTTTGCGATAGGGTGATGCTGCTGGCAGAAACTGACCTAGAGCGGGCATTGGAAGCGGCAAAAGCCTTGCCAGTATCGCTTTTGATTTTAGACTCCGTGCAGGCAGTTTATTTGCCGCAACTGGATAGTGCGCCGGGTAGTGTTTCTCAGGTGCGTGCTTGCGCTGCAGCCTGCCTCGAATTTGCCCGTCAAACTAATGCTGTGGTGATTCTAGTCGGGCATGTGACCAAAGAAGGCGCTTTAGCTGGTCCACGGGTGCTGGAGCATATGGTGGATACGGTACTCTATTTTGAAGGAGAGCGGCATACTTCATTTAGGCTTTTGCGCACCGTTAAAAATCGTTTTGGCTCTACCAATGAGATAGGAGTTTTTGAAATGGGAGAAGGAGGCCTCTTCCCTTATGCCCAGCCTTCGCTTTTTTTCTTGGCCCAAAGGCCCAAAGCTGCTTCAGGGAGCGCAGTAACTTGCGTAATGCAGGGCAGCCGCCCCATGTTGATGGAGATACAGGCCCTTGTGGCTCCTTCTGTTTTTGGTAACCCTCGCCGTTTGGCTTCTGGTATCGACTACAACCGTTTACTTTTGATCATTGCTGTGCTGGAACGCAAACTGGGACTTTCTCTGGGGAACAAGGACGTTTATGTCAATGTGGCCGGCGGTATGCGTATCGAGGACCCCGCAGCTGATCTGTCTGTTGCTGCGGCTATCGCTTCTTCTTTTTATGAACGCCCCATAGAGGAAAATCTCTTGCTGTTGGGGGAGATAGGCCTTTTGGGAGAGGTTCGGTGCGTAGGGCAAATAGATAGGAGAAAAAAAGAAGGCGGTAATTTTGGGTTTGATGTTGCTATTGTTCCACAAGCCAATGCTTACAAGGAAGGGCAGAAAAAAGCACACACATCATCCACACCACAGCCTAGTAAACTAATAGAAGTTTCTGATTTGCCGGAAGCGCTGGCTATTTTAGGATTGTGTTAAATGAGGGAAATAAAATTAATTTTTCTATATAAATTTTATTAAAATAAAGTTGGAAAAATATTGACAGGCCTAGTCTCTTATGATAAAATATAGTTTTTAAAAATTGACAAAAACCCCCCATTTTGTTACAATAAGAATAGAAAGCTATAAAAATGGGGTGCGAAAATGTTTTTCATAGGTGACAAGGTAGTATATCCGCCGCATGGAGCAGGAATAATTGAGACAATTGAGGAAAGAGAAGTTTTGGGCGCTACCCAAAGCTACTATGTTTTGCGCATTTGCTATGGCGGATTAAAAGTGCTTGTTCCTGTAGAAAAGATATCAGGCAATGGTCTGAGACAAGTTAGCTCTCCGGAAAAAATAGAAGAGGTCTTTGATATCTTAAAAATGGCAGATTTACCTTGGGAGGAAAACTGGAATCGCCGTTATCGCGCTAATATGGAAAAAGTAAAAAGCGGCAATATTTGCTATGTGGCTGAAGTGGTGCGAAGTCTGGCGGGTAGGGATGTTTATAAAGGGTTAGCTGCCGGTGAAAAAAAGATGCTTGATTATGCTAGGCAAATATTGATCAGCGAGATCATGTTGGTTGAGGGTTGGGAAGAGCAACAGGCCCTTTCTACTTTAGAAAAGGCGATAAGTCAATAATCCAAACTGATTTGATTATTATTGTTGTAAAAGAAGAGCGAGTTTTGTACAGGCAACCCTTTCTTTGGGTTTTGTACAAAATCGCTCAATTTTTACAGTATATGTATAGTTTTTGTATATAATAACATTTGACAATTATAATTTTTTATATAACAATAAAGATGGTAATATTATGGAAGTTAATAATTGGCAGGAGGTGAGAGAGTGTTAAAGAAGGCTATTTATATTTTGATTTATATTATTTTTTTGGCGATAGGTTTAACTGTGACGCATTATCTTCTAGGGCCATGGATCCTTGCTGATTACCCAAGTTTCTATAAACCCGGGATTATTATTATTCCTTTAATTATTTTGTTTTTAGGATTTTTCTTAGCGCCTAAGATATTCCGCCTTTTTGAAAATATAATCAATAAATTGTTAGCTCCTTTTTATAAGATGTCTATTATCGACATCATCTGTACCGTTTTAGGACTTATAGCTGGCCTTATTATTGCCAGTTTATTAGGCACTTCCTTAAGCAGGATCAAGATTGTTGGCCCTTACCTATCAATTTTTTTGGTTATTCTTTTTGGATATATTGGGTTTGTCGTTGGCTATAAGAAAAGAGAAGACTTTCGCCATTTTATCAATACGATTTCTCTGCGTGGAAGAGGAGAAAGACAAGGCAAAAATGAGCCTCTATCTAATAAAGCGCTTTCTTCTGGAGCACCCAAGATACTAGATACCAGCGTTATTATTGACGGTAGAATTGCCGATATCTATAAGACCGGTTTTATCGAAGGTGATTTAATCATCCCCAATTTTGTTTTAGAAGAATTGCGCCATATTGCTGATTCATCTGATTCCCTCAAGCGTAACAGGGGCCGCCGCGGTCTCGATATCCTCAATAAGATGCGACAGGGTCTTGATGGAGATGTCCTCATTTCAGAAGTCGATTATCCGGATATTGCCGAGGTGGATTCCAAACTGGTTAAGCTTGCGCAGGATCTTGGGGGTGCAGTTGTTACCAATGACTTCAATCTTAATAAAGTTGCCCAGCTCCAAGATGTCAAGGTTCTTAATATCAATGAACTCAGCAATGCTGTGAAGCCTGTGGTTTTGCCTGGAGAGGAAATGACTGTTCAGATTATTAAAGACGGTAAAGAATCCGGGCAAGGCATAGCTTATCTTGATGACGGAACAATGATTGTTGTTGAAGGTGGCCGTAAATTTTATAATAAGACTATTTGTGTAGTAGTCACCAGCGTTTTGCAGACTTCGGCTGGTAAAATGATATTTGCCCGCCCCAAATATGGTAAAGGCGGCGAAACGGGTGAATTAGTTTGCAAATAAACAGTGGTAGAGAAGATTATCCTAAAAAGGCAGAACTTAAAAACTTAACCGCGCCTACCATTGTAGCTATTTTGGTAGCGGCAGGCGCGGGAAGACGTTTTGGTGCGGATAAAAACAAGGTTCTTCTGCCGCTCTTGGGAAAACCTGTAATTGAATGGTCCTTGGAAAAATTAGAAGCATGCCCTCAGGTTACAGATATAGTAGTCGTCACTGCCGAGTGTGACCTGGAAGAAGTAGCTAAAATCACTTCCCCTTATAAAAAAGTGCGGGGGATTACTACAGGCGGTGATTGCCGGCAGGAATCTGTCTTTCGGGGGATTTTGTATGCAGGAGTGGCTTGCGATCTGGTGCTTATTCATGACGCTGCCCGTCCCATTTTACCTGCCGAGCTCATCCCGGAGCTGATAACTATGGTAGATGATACTTGTCAGGGAGCGATGCTTGCGGTTCCGGTACACGATACCATCAAAGAAGCGGTTTTTGAAAGTGGCGATTGTAGGGTCGTTTCTACATTGGACAGGGACAAGCTTTTTGCCGCCCAAACTCCCCAGGTATTTGTTCGCCGGACTTTATTATCTGTTCATGAATGTGCCAAAAGAGAAAGTTATTTGGCGACGGATGATGCCCAATTATTGGAGCATTATGGTTATGGAGTTAAGATACTTGTGGGCAATTCAGAAAATATCAAGATCACGACAGCGCCCGATATGCTTTGGGCAGAACTCTTATTAAAAAGAGGGAGTGATACCCTTTGAGATGTGGTATAGGTTGGGATGCACATAAATTAGTGGAAGGTCGGGCCCTGATCCTCGGCGGAGTGGATATTCCTTATGCCAAGGGACTTTTAGGACATAGTGATGCTGATGTGCTTTGCCATGCGATAGCCGATGCTTTGCTAGGAGCGGCGGCGCTGGGAGATATCGGGGGCCATTTTCCTGATAATGACGATACTTATAAAGGGATTTCCAGTTTGCTTTTGTTGCAAAAAACAGCCCAGCTTTTAGCTGATGCAGGATATGAAGTCGAAAACATTGATGCGGTGGTCATTGCCCAGGAGCCTCGCTTAGCACCTTATATAGAACAGATGGCTGAAAATATTGCCAAAGCTTTGGGTATAGCTCCTTTATGTGTAGGTGTCAAGGCTACAACGAGCGAATATATGGGTTTTTGCGGGCGTGGAGAAGGTATTGCTGCGCAGGCAATAGCTTTATTAAAGAAGGTAAAATAATAATAAAAAAGAAAAGCGTTACTACGCTTTTCTTTTAATATTAATAGGTGTGATGTAAGTGGATAAAAAAGAGCTAAAAATCGAGCTTTTGCCCGCAAAAACTATTCTCAAGGCCCAAGTTGGCGATAATCTTTATGGGCTTTTGACTCGCCATGGGGTTTTGCTGGAGGGCGATTGCGGAGGCCGGGGAACCTGCCGCCGTTGTGCAGTACGCTTGCTTAAGGGCAATCTATCACCTTCTACGGATGAGGCCGCGGAAAGGGCTGCTTTTGGCGAGGCAGCCTGGATTGCGGACTGGCGTTTAGCATGTATGCATGATGTTCAAAGTGATTTAATGTTATATATACCAAGTGTTGGGGATGATAAAAGTAAAATAGATTTGCAGATCAGGACAATAGAAGCCAAAGAACCTCTTGGTCCAGGATTAAGTCTTGTGGTGGATGTAGGGACAACTAGCGTTGCCGTGGGCTTGGTAAATGCCTCGACAGGGGCTATTTTAGGCCTGGATGTTTGCTCAAATAGTCAAAAAGCCTTTGGCTCTGATGTGGTGTCGCGTATTACTTATACAGAAAAGAATCCCCTAGGGCTTAGCCAATTACAAAAGGTCGTTTGGGATGATATAGAGAAGCTGGCGGTAAGTTTGTGTGATCTTGCCGGTGTGAATGCCGAAGAGATAAATACGGTTATCTTAGCGGGCAATGCGGTGATGAGTCATTTGCTTTGGGGAATGGATCCATCTTCCTTAGCTCGGGCCCCTTTTACTCCTCTCATCCTCCATGCCGAGAGAAAAGCAGGCTCAGCTTTGCCATTGCAGCTTATAAAGCTGAAAGACGTTTACCTTTTACCCAATATTGGTGGCTATATCGGTTCGGATACGGTGGCGGCGATGCTTGCTACCAATTTGATTAAGTGGCGAGAGTCGCAGGAATTAACTTTACTTATTGATATTGGCACCAATGGCGAGTTGGTTCTAGCCGGTAAGGGCCGCTTGTTGGCTGTTTCTGCAGCCGCAGGGCCGGCTTTTGAGGGGGCACAGATCTCTTGTGGCATGCGTGCTACAGCTGGAGCTATATATGATGTAAAGATTAATCAGGATAGCCTTACGCCGCTGGTGATCGGCAATGGAGCGCCTCAGGGAATTTGTGGCAGTGGCTTGATAGCAATCGCTGCTCGATTGCTTAAATGCGGCCTGCTAGATAAAAGCGGACGTTTAAGCGGGAATTCTCCATTGATATCCGAAGGAGAAGATGGCAGGCAAATTCTTCTGGGCAAAAGCGAAGATGGCAAGCTAATTGTTCTTACGCAAAAGGATATCCGTCAGCTGCAATTAGCCAAAGCCGCCATTCGTGCGGCCAGCCGGATGCTTTTAGCAGTGATGGGGTCCAAAGAAGAAGATATAGAGAATTTGATTCTGGCCGGAGCTTTTGGCGCAGCTATCAATCCTGCGGATGCCTTGGAAATTGGACTTTTGCCAGTCGTAGATATAAAGAAAATAAGCCTGGCGGGCAATGCTGCTTGGGAGGGAGCCTATAAAGCTTTGATTGATAATGCCTTTTGGCTGGAGGCAGGACAATTGGCCCGGGAAACTGAGCATATAAACCTATCGGGTAATGAAGAATTCTCTAAGTTTTTTATTGAGGATATGAAATTTTAAAAGGGCGCTTTTGCTAAAGGCAAAGCGCCCCTATTTACATCGGAAGATTCCATAGATAAATAGCAAGGTGGCAATACACCAGGCAACGATTTGCTCGTGTCCGCCTGTATAGCGCCAGAGGGCCAAAGCGTCGTCATGGAGGATCATCAAAAGGGCGGTATGTAGTAATACCGCTGCGCCCAGCCAGAGGAAAATAGGCCAGCGCGCCATGATGCCAGCCAGCCAACTGGAACCTAAGACCAAAATCGGTATGGAAACTAAGAGTCCGAATACAACCAAAAGAGGCTCGCCATAGGCAGCTCCGGCTACCCCCAGTACATTATCTAAAGCCATAGAAACATCGGCCAGGACGATGATGCCTACCGCTTTCCAGAAGTTTTTTTGCGGCTGTATTGAACTACGAGTCTCTTGTGAGTTTTCTCTCAAGAGTCGCCAGATGATGAAAAAGAGGACGATTCCTCCGCCTAATCCGAAATATGGCAGAGCAATAAGCATTGTGGCAAAGATCGTAAAGATGATACGTAAAACGATCGCAGCGCAGGCACCAAAAAAAGCAGCCTTTCTTCTGGTTTGGGAAGGCAGATGGCAGATAGCTAAACCAATTACGGCTGCATTATCGCCAGATAAGACCAAATCCAGTAAAACAATAGAAAATACCGCTGATAGCAGCTCGGATGTAGTATGATCACTAAGTAATTCGAACAAAGGCAACACTCTCCGCATATAAAAATATAGGTGCTGTGATAATTGAATGCTTTTATTTTCTATGCCAAAGAGGGTTTGCTTATGACATTGCTTATGGAGCATCTTTATTTTATTTGAAAAAGGGCAAGCTAATTGATATAATAAGCTTTAGCATTTATAAATATTGGCTTGTTTTTCATGGGTAAGAAGTGGGTACTTTTTTACTTAAAAAAAAGATTATAATGAGAAAATTTTTTGGTATAAAGAGAAAAGCTAGAGTTGAAAAATATTGAGGTTTTTTATCTTTATATTTTAAGAATATAAAAAATTTGGTACAAAAAACCGGAAGAGAGGGTAGAGTTATGACAATTAAGGTTTATAATACTTTTCATAATCAAAAAGAGGATTTTATACCTTATAAAGAAGGCAAGGTGGGTATTTATTGTTGCGGGCCTACCACTTATAATTATATTCATCTGGGCAATGCCCGTCCGATAGTTGTTTTTGACACTATCCGCCGCTATTTTATCTGGCGGGGAAATGATGTTACTTATGTGCAGAATTTTACCGATGTCGATGATAAGATCATCCGTCGTGCTGCTGAAGAAGGCTTGACGCCGCAGGAGATCGCCAAAAAATATATTGCCGCTTATTATGAGGATGCCGGCGAGTTAAATATCTTGCCTGCTGATGTGCATCCCAAAGTTACTGAGCATATAGACGAGATCATTGCCATGGTAAGCGATATCATCAAGAACGGCTATGCTTATGTAGCGGATGGTGATGTTTATTTTGACGTGCGAGCTTTTGCCGAATATGGCGCTCTCTCCGGACGTAATTTGGATGACCTGCGCTCAGGAGCTAGAGTCGAGCCTGGTGACATTAAACATGATCCGCTTGACTTTGCCCTGTGGAAGTCCGCCAAGCCGGGTGAGCCCGCCTGGGATAGTCCCTGGGGTCCTGGCCGTCCCGGTTGGCATATCGAGTGTTCTGCCATGAGCAGTAAGTATCTGGGGCCGACTTTTGATATACATGGCGGCGGGGCCGATTTGATCTTCCCCCATCATGAGAATGAATTAGCTCAGTCCAAAGCGGCAAATGGTGGTGATTTTGCCCATTATTGGCTACACAATGGTTTCATTACCGTCAATGAGGAGAAGATGTCCAAGTCTTTGGGTAATTTCTTCCTCCTGCGTGATATACTGCAAAAATATCCCGGCGATGTGGTGCGTTATTATTTATTAAGCACCCATTACCGCAGCCCGATAGATTTTTCCGATGATAAATTGCTGATGGCGCAAAAAAGTCTCGAACGTATTCGTACCAGCTATTATTTATTGCAAGAAGCGCAAAAAAGAGCGGCAAAAACGGAAGATAAAAAGATGGTCGATTATATCGCCGGTGCCAAAAATGAATTTATCGAAGCTATGGATGATGATTTCAATACTGCTTTGGCGATGAGCGTAGTCTTTAATTTCTGCCGCGAGCTCAATAGTTATTTGCAGGATAATGATGCTCCAAGTGCTCAAGTATTGGAAGCTGCCGATAAACTATTTAATGATTTTGATGCAGTTTTAGCTATGATCAAACCGCAAGAGAAGGCTGATGACTCCGATGGCTTAGTAGAGGACCTTTTACAATTGATTATCGACCTGCGCCAAAAGGCCAGAGCCAATAAAGATTGGGCCAGCGCTGACGCTATCCGTGACGGATTAAAAGCAGTAGGTATTGTTTTAGAAGACACTCCTCAAGGTGTCCGCTGGAAAAAGCAATAGCGGTTAAGATTATATATAAGATTAAGAGGTAAAAATTGGAAAAGGATGATCTGCAAATTAAAGATATACTGGAAGCCATAGGCGAAGAGGACATTTTAGCGGAGGAGAGTCAGACTATTGCGCAGGAAGAACCTCCCTCTTCATTAACTCCAACACAAAGGGAGATCGCTAATTATCCCATACTGGCTTTGGCTTATATCGGGGACGGAGTTTATGAGCTTTATGTGCGCCGCTATTTACTTACAGCAGGGGAGCGTAAGCCGGGGCGTTTGCATAAGAAAGCTATTTCTTATGTCAGCGCTAAAAGCCAATCCGAACTGGCTGCGCAAGTAGAGCCGAATTTGACAGAAGATGAAGCTTGGGTGATGCGCAGGGGGCGCAATGCTCACAGCGCACATCAGCCGCCTAATGCCAGAGTGATTGATTACCGGCGCGCAACAGGCTTGGAGGCCCTGATTGGCTACTTATATCTTACAGAGCAAAACAAGAGACTGAATGAGGTTTTTGCTATTTTATTTGCTAAAGAAGAGCAAAAGGAAGGGGAATGACAATGGAGGTCCGCATAATATCTTATACTCCTCAACCGGAGGTGGTAGTTGCTTCGGCGGCGCGGCTTTGTTATTCGCCTTGTAGTGCTACCAAGATCATGGATGATTTTGAGCAAAAAGATGTCAATAAATTTTTAGAGAAGCTCTTAAAGATGGGGCATTTATCTCCATTTGAGCATGCTTCCTTTACTTTTGCGGTTGACGGTATCAGCCGTGTAGCCTCGCATCAACTGGTGCGTCACCGTGTAGGCGCGTCTTTTAGTCAGAAATCACAGCGTTATGTTAATGAAAATCAATTTGAATATGTCATCCCTCATTCCATTGCCAAAGATGAAAAGATGAAAGCCGAATTCGATGATTTGATGGTCTTGCTGCAAAATAAATATGAAAATCTAATAAGCATGGGCATTCCTGCAGAAGATGCTCGCTATCTCTTGCCCAATGCCACGACCACCAATTTTGTCCTAACGATGAATGCCCGCAGTCTGATGCATTTTTTTGAGCTGCGTTGCTGTAACCGGGCTCAAAAAGAGATACGGGAACTGTCTGATTTGATGCTCGAGAGAGTACGGGAAGTTGCACCGGCACTTTTTGCTGTAGCCGGTCCAACTTGCGTCACCCAAGGTATCTGCTTTGAGGGGCAGATGAGCTGTGGCAGGGCCTTACATATCAGAAGCCGTAATGAAAAAGAGGAATAAACATAGTTTTCTATAAAAGGCGTGGAGTTAGGTTAAAATAAGTAAGAAGCTGGGAGCTGCAAAGAAACCAAAAAAATTAGCTCCTGGAAAAGCGGGGCAAAGAGAAGGAGAATATAAAAAATGGTTGGACAAGTAAAAGATAAGAGCTCAGCCCCAAAAAATGCGGGGAGAAAAGAAGGGCCAAAGCCAAAGGATAAAAGGAGCGGGAGAGGAAAAGCAAATGCTGCCGCTAAGGGAAAGACCTGGGATAAAAAAGAAAAAACGAAAGATGCCAAAGAAGTAAAAGAAAAGACTATGTTTCCTGTCAAAACCGGGAAAAAAGAAGAAGAAATAAAGTACTCTATGGGTGGCAATAGAAAAGCGGTAAAAACTCAATCCCCAGCCAAAACATGGGAGAAAAAAGAGGAAAAAGCAAAAACTAAACCGACAGAAAAAAAGCATGAAAATAAAACCGACTCGCCAGTGAAAAGCGGAGAGATGTCCGGGGAAATACAAAGAGATAGGAAGCCTGGCCGAAATAATAGAAGCCCGCTTAGCTCTCAAGCAAAAATAGGGGAGTCTGTAGAGGAAATACAAAAAAGCACAGAAGTCATTTGTGGTAAAAATAGCGTTTTAGAAGCTTTGAAGTCTTCGAGAGAGATTAACCGGGTGCTTTTAGCAGAAGGGCTAGAGCCAGCTTTTGCCCGCCAAGTTATAGATCTTTGCCGGGGCAGAGCGGTTCCATATAGAACTGTTGGGCGTAATCATTTAGCAAAGATAGCGGGGGAAGATAACAGGGGGGTTGTGGCGGAAGTTGCTTCCGCTTCTTATGTAGAAGTTAGTGATATGCTGGCAGCGGCGCAGGCGGCGGGACAGTCGCCACTGATTGTGATCTTAGATGGTGTGGAAGACCCGCATAATCTGGGTGCCGTTATCCGCACCGCTCTTTGCGCAGGAGCACATGGTCTGGTTATCCCTAAACGTAACGCCGTATCTCTCAATCAGACGGTATCCAGAGTTTCGGCCGGGGCTATTGAACATTTGCCGGTTGCCAGAGTTGCTAATCTTGTGCAAACAGTAGATGAACTGAAAAAAGAGGGATTATGGATCGTAGCTGCCGATATGAATGGAGAGAGGCTTTGGGATGTGGATATGTCCGGCCCTTTGGCAATTGTCTTGGGTGGAGAAGGCCGGGGGATCGCACCTCTTTTGCGTTCACGTTGTGACTTTGTCGCCAGTATTCCCCTGAAGGGAGCAGTTTCCTCGCTCAATGTTTCAGCTGCCGCTGCAGTTATGCTATATGAAGCACTGCGGCGCAGGCAAAAATAAAAAAATATACTAAACTTAAGCTTATGAATAATTATTGAACTACCTTTTAATGGTGTTGACTTTGCTCTTTGATGTCGAGTATAATTTATATGTAGACTAATTATTGCTTATAGTGGGATGTGATGTTTATGACGGCGCAACCTCAGCCAGATTTCTACGAAGCGTATTCTTTGATGCTAGATGAGCAGGTAGTGGAACTGGCTAGAGAAGGAGATGGCGCAGCGCAGGAATATTTAATCAATAAATATAAGAATTTTGTGCGTGCGAAAGCAAGATCTTATTTTTTGATTGGCGCAGATAAAGAGGATATCATTCAAGAAGGCATGATCGGCCTTTATAAAGCGATACGGGACTTCCGTTCCGATAAGCTTTCTTCCTTCCGCGCTTTTGCGGAGCTTTGCATTACCCGTCAGATCATTACCGCGATTAAAACCGCTACCAGGCAGAAACATATTCCGCTTAATTCCTATGTTTCTTTGAATAAACCTATTTATGATGAAGATTCCGACCGTACTCTGCTAGATATCATTTCAGGTACGCGCATCACTGACCCGGAAGAGCTGATTATCAGCAGGGAAGAATTCGATGATATAGAAGAAAAAATGGGCGAAATACTCAGCTCTTTGGAATGGAAGGTGCTGATGTATTATCTGGAGGGCAAATCTTATCAGGAAATCGCCGTAGATTTGCACCGCCATGTAAAATCTATCGATAATGCTCTACAAAGAGTAAAGCGGAAACTAGAACGTTATTTGGAAAATCGTGCTATAAGCAATTAATAGACAAGCCAAAATCCAGTTTTAATGAAATATAAAGCCGTTTCATGTTTGTGAAACGGCTTTTATTTTTTATTAAAACGCACAAAAAGATAATAGATAAAAAAAAGACCCTTGGGTCTTTTTTTTATCTACCAAAGGGTTATAGGTATTTAATTATAAGTAAAAAAATTGGCTAAATGTAAAATTTTATCGCCAAATCGTCTAAATTGTTAGTTTTATCCATCATTGCAATTAGGAGGAATTTTAAGAAGGTTTAGGGCTATCGGTATATATTACCATCCCAGTTTCTTCCTATTCGTTTGCATAAGGCCAGCTCATGTCATATCATGGGAATACGTTAAGTTTGTCCGGCTTAACAAAATAATAGTAAATGATTGGAGGAAAAAGGATGAAGAAGAAGATCTTGTCACTCGCTGTGTGTGCATTTGCCGCGATATTGATCGTAACGGCTTTTATACCGTCGGCACAAGCGGCCGCAAATGGTTCGACTTGTGGGGCATCAAGTTCCGGCTCTATTGTTTCACTACAGCAAAACAGCGATTGCCAAAGCAATCAGAATGTAAGTACCAGCCAAAAGTGTAGTAGTAATGTTCAGAACTGTTCAGGAAACACTGTTAAAATTTTATCACAAAAAGTTAATACCAATACCTCCTGCGCAAAGGGGTTGGCAACTACTCCTAGTGCCAATACTTGTTCTGCCGGTTCTAAAACAACTAATACCAGCAAAGCTTGCCCCACTACTGTTTCCGGCAGCAAAAACACGAGCAGCACCTGCCCCAGTACTGTTTCTGCAAGCAAAAATACCGGCAGTACCTGCCCCAGCACTGTTTCCGGCAGCAAAAACACCGGCAACACCTGCACCAGCAAAAATGTTTGCATCAATGGTCAATATTACAAAGTTAATTGCTCCTATGGTGATTTCTCTAAGGTTATCAGCGTCAATGGAAAATGTTACAAATTTACCTGCGTCAATGGAAAATGCTATTTAGCGGCCTGCCCCAGTGATGACAGCTCTAGTGATAGCACTTGTCCCAGTGGTAATTGCGAACAAGATAATGACTCCGATAGCGGAAGTAATTCCGGCAATACATCCGGCGACAGTTCCGGCAATAGCGGTTCCGATAATGAAGATTCTGCAAGTAGCTTAAGTGCTCTGGAGCAGCAAATGGTAAGTCTAGTTAATGCGGAACGCACCAAAGCTGGGGTAGAACCTCTGAAGGTCAACTTAGAACTTACTAAAATGGCTCGTGACAAATCTCAGGATATGATTGATAATAACTATTTTTCCCACACTTCTCCGACTTATGGCAGCCCCTTTGATATGATGGCAAAGTATGGTATTACCTATAGGGCAGCCGGTGAAAATATTGCTATGAACAGCTCAGTCACAGCCGCCCATACCGCCCTGATGAATTCCCAGGGCCACCGCGAAAATATCCTTAACTCATCTTATACCCAAATTGGCATAGGCATTGAACAAGATTCTAATGGCTATTACTATATTTCACAGGAGTTTATTGGGTAAAATACATAAAACAAGAACATAAAAAAGGATATAATTAACATAGAACCAAAGAAGCGCCTTCCGGAAGGCGCTTCTTTGGTTTATATCAAGCATGAGGTTAATACTATATAAAAATAGTAATGGCCGCAAACTTAAAGCAGTTGCGACCATTACTATCCGATACATTTCTAAGAGGTTTTAATATGTCTAGAAATATTATTTTTTAAGAATTATCGAGCGGCAGCTTTCTTTGCTTCTTTGAGAGCTTGCCGTTTTTCTTTACCATATGTTTCTTTAAGCATTAATGAGAATATAAGACCGAGAAGGAAGAAAATACCGGCAAATAACATAACGGTAGGAAGACCACTTTTTGCTGCTATTTGTCCGGATACGGCTACCCAGGCAGAACCGCCAAGGATTTCGCCTATGCCATTTATCATACCGCCTGCGGCACCGATCATATATGGAGGTAAGGTTTCGGCAGGAATGACGGAATAATAAAGAGGAGTGATGCTGCCGGGAATACCTGCCACCAAGCAATAGATGATTACTGCCGTAAAAGATGTCGGAGCACCGAACATGGCAAAAGGAGCGAGAGAGCATAAGGCGAACCAGATCACAAGAGCTGGCTTACGTCCGATAGCATCCGAAAGTTTAGGAACAACGATGGTCCAAACGATGCAGAGAATGCCCATCATACCAAGGATAAAACCAACGCTAGTAAGTTCTCTTCCCCCTACTGTAGAGAAGAAGAGACTGGCATAAAGCATCAGTGTCCAATAACCGGCCAATGTGCAGATGCCTATCAATAGACAGAGTAGAACATTTCTATATTTCAGCATAGCACCAAAGGAAGCTTTTTCTTGTCCGGCTACATTTTCATACTTAACTTCGCGGATGAATTTCATCATCAAAAGGCCAAGAACGAAAGTGGGAATACTGGCGACAAGGAAAGCCAAACGCCAGTCACCAGCCGCGGCTATCTGAGTGGTAAAGATAGGCCCGATGGCTACGGCGATAACAGCAACACCTGTATTAACTATACCGGCATTAAGTGCCAAGCGGCTTGGTGTTGATTCTTTAGCGACAATTGCCATAATCAAAGGAATGATCGGACCTTCACAGAAACCAACTAAAGCGCGGGTAACGATTAAGGAGCCAAAAGAGTTGGTCAAAGCACCGCAGGCAGAGAAGATGGCTGCTCCTAAAACAAAGGGGATCAGCCATTTTTTACGCACACCGGAACGGTCGGATAAAAAGCCGAAAAGGATGGAAGACACCGCAAAACAACCGGTGGTAGCAGTGCCTATCAACCCAAATTGGGTAAGATTAATGCCTAAATCACCCATAACAGCGGGTGCGAGGAAAGAAATTGTTAGTCTATCCAGAAAAACAAAACCCCAAGCCAAGAAGAACCATACAACAACGCTAAATTCATATCTACCCCAACCAAGAAATCTTTTTTCGTTTGGTAATTGAACTTGTTCCATTAATAATGCACCTCCATGTTGTATTGATGAATTTAAAATAAGACCATTTTTATTATCGGGAATGCTTGGATAATTTATTCCTTGAGCGGTTACCGGCTTCTAGCTATTAGATTTTTAGCCACTTTCCTAAAAGGCAACGGAAGACGGGGATTAAATTAAAGAGGAAAATAGTTAGAGACCGGCAACCATTAAAAAGGATTGCGAGTATGTTAGATATTATTTGCAGTGATTAGGGAATACAGACAGTAGTTTTGCCGCATTGGAGTACAAGACTTTTTCCAGAACGACAGGATTGTCTCCCAAAGCTTCATGAACACATTCCAAAGAAGCGCCGGTGCTGGAAAACGGTGTATCGGTACCGAAACAGACTTTGTCTTCTCCGTAATATTTGATCATTTTTTTAATGTCGGACGGAGAACGGAATGTGGTGTCGACCCACAGATTCTTGCTCCCGCCGATTTGTTCGCCCATTAATTCCATTTCTCCGCCCATTAAACCGCCGCAGTGCGCTGAAATGAAATTAATATTGGGAAAATCTTTGACTAACTGGATAAAATATTTGACATCACCGAATTCTGGCGTTACTAAAGAAGCACGTTCATCAGCATAATAGTTGTTGGCCCCGCAGTGGCTGATAATGGGCAGGCCAACTTTTTCCCAGCCTTCTAAGACTTTATGCAGCTTATCGCTGGAAAGATCGATATTTTGTAGAGGTGGATGGATCTTTAAGCCGCGGGCGCCCTTGGCTACGTCTTGATATAATTTGTCGATAATCTTTTCGGGGCTAAGGCTAAAGTTCATACTGGTGAAAGGCAATATCCTTGATTCAAGTTTAGAAGCCGCTAAATAATCTTCAAAAGAAATATTGGGATGAATAGGATGCAGGCAGACTAAAAGATCATACTTGTCCATTCTTTTGGTCAAGTTCTCTAAAGTATTGAACCAGCCGCGTTTTTCACCGAGAGCAGTTAGGTTCGCGAATTCTTCAGGATCAGGTCCGATTAGGGGACCTTCAAAGTGATTCTTTTCATGGTTAGCAAATACATCATTTTCGAAAGCGTTATTGTAACTGGGTGTATTCAAATCATAAATAACGTTTCTTCTGGCTGCGAAAATATCGCCTAAATGTGAGTGGATGTCAATAACTTTTGTCATGTGGATAACCCCCCTGTCTTTATTTTCATTAAGCATGATACTGATAAATGAAGTGGTAATTTTTCTCCTTCTTAATGAGAATCCTTGCTATAAAAAATTATAGCCTCTTTAATTTCAGCGGAAAACTATTACGATAATAGTCATTCTGATAGTTATGGTGATAGTTTTGTTTTTGCTCTAGATATAAAGATAGAGTTTTATGCTTTTATAATAAAAAATAGCAATAGCTGTGTTTATTAAAAACACAGCTATTGCTATCCGATACTTTAGGAGGTTTTTTAAAAAATTAGGCAGCCTTAGTAGCTTTTCTAGCATCCTTGAGTGCCTGCCTCTTTTCTTTTGTATGGGTTTCCTTGAGTGCGAAGCAAAGAACCAGAGCGACTAGGTAGGCAATGCCGCCAACCAACATTACATAAGGAAGGCCGGAATTAGTGGCTACTACACCGGAGATTGCCGGCCAGGCAGATCCACCAATGATTTCGGCAACACCGATGATCAGACCACCGGCTGTACCAATGAGGTTAGGCGGCAAAGTTTCTGCAGGGATAGTGGAGTAATAAAGAGGGCAGATGCTACCGGGAATACCTGCGACTAAGCAGTAAATAATAACAGCTGCAAAGGAAGTCGGTGCTCCAAACATGGTTAAGGGAGCCAGGCAGCAGAGGGCAAACCAAATAATGAGTGCAGGCTTGCGGCCGATGGCGTCAGAAAGTTTGGGAACGACAATTGTCCAAACTATGCAAAGTATGCCCATTGTGCCGATAATGAAACCGATGCTGGCAATATCTCTGCCGCCGACGGTAGAGAAGAAAAGGCTGGCATAAAGCATCATCGTCCAATAACCAACCATGGTGAGAATACCGATCAGGAAGCAAATGACGATATTTCTGTACTTAAGTAATTTGACCAGGGAGCTGAAAGCGCCTTCTTTTTTGCCGCTTGCATCACGGGTTGGCTCGAAACGGACTTCACGGACAAATTTCATCATTAAGAGCCCAAGGATAAAGGTAGGAATACTGGCAATTAAGAAAGCCATCCGCCAGTCATTAGCAGCAGCTATTTGTGTAGTCATAATAGGGCCAAGGGTTACGGCGATAACCGCAACGCCTGTATTAACGATACCTGCGTTTAAAGCTAAACGGTTGGGGGTTGATTCTTTCGCGACCATAGCCATCATTATGCTGATGATCGGGCCTTCGCAAAAACCGACCAAAGCACGGTCGATAATCAATGTGCCGAATGAATTGGTTAAAGCACCTAAGGCTGAAAATACGGCTGCGCCTAAAACTGCGGGAATTAACCATTTTTTGCGTACGCCGGAATTATCGGAAACAACGCCAAAAACGACTGAGGAAACAGCAAAGCAAGCAGTAGTTGCAGTAGCGATCAGGCCATATTGGGTAGGGGTGATAGCCAAATCACTCATAACAAGTGGAGCAAGGAAAGCAATAGTTAATCTGTCTAAGAATACAAAGCCCCAGGCTAAGAAAAACCAGATTACTAAACCAAATTCATATGCGCCCCAGCCAAGAAATCTTTTACCGGTTGACATTTGTTCCATAATAAGTACCTCCTATTTTTATTATTGAGAGTTTAAAAATATGGATGCATTAAATTATTATACCGTGAAAACAATACTCTGTAGTCGTTTATAATGGCTCTGATAAAATTTTTCCCTAGAGCGGTCGCCGATTTCTAACTAGGTCTACAAGGTCTCTTTCCTAAAAGGCAACGGAAGGCTATTTGGATAGATTTTAAATTAGGAAAAAGTTAGAGACCGGCAACCTTGAGAGAGTAGTATGTCGTCGTTACTTGCAATGGTTAGGAAATACGGATAACAGCTTTGCAGCATTGGAATACAATACCTTTTCCAGTACGACAGGATTGTCGTCCAAGGCTTCATGAACACATTCCAGAGAACCACCGGTGCTGGTAAACGGTGTATCGGTACCGAAACAGACCTTGTCTTCTCCGTAATATTTGATCATCTTTTTAATGTCGCCAGGGGAACGGAAGGTGGTGTCGACCCAAAGGTTTTTGGCTCCGCCGATTTGCTCTCCGAGGTCTTCCATTTCTCCACCCATCAAGCCGCCGCAATGTGCAGCTATGAAATTGATATTGGGGAAATCTTTGACTAACTGGATAAAGTATTTGACATCGCCGAATTCCGGAGTTACCAGGCTAGCGCGTTCGCCATAATAATAGTTGTTGGCGCCGCAGTGGCTGATGACGGGCAGGCCGATTTTTTCCCAGCCTTCCAGGACTTTACGCAATTTGCTACTGGAGAGGTCAATATTTTGCAGAGGGGGATGGATCTTTAAACCGCGAGCGCCTTTAGCTACGTCCTGATATAATTTGTCGATGATTTGTTCGGGGCTAAGGCTGTAGTTCATGCTGGTGAAAGGTAAGAGCCTTGGCTCGAGCTTGGAAGCTGCTAAATAATCTTCAAATGAAATATTAGGATGGATAGGATGCATGCAGACTAAAAGATTGTATTTATCCATTCTTTTGGTCAGGTTTTCCAAAGTATTGTAATAACCACGTTCAGCGCCGATATCTGTTAATTTTTCAAACTCTTTAATGTCCGGTCCGATGAGAGGTCCTTCAAAATGTTTCTTTTCATGCCTAGCAAAGGGGTCATCTTCGACGATAGTGTTATAATCAGCTTTGTTTAAATCGTAGATAACATTTTTTCTGCATGCGAAAATATCGCCAAGATGTGAATGGATGTCGATAACTTTTGTCATAATTTTTTTCCTCCCGTTCTATGATATTTTTGTTTGTGTTTATGAGTTTGTTTATTTTGCAGCATAAATGCCAATAACGGTGCAAAAAAATCAAAAATGACGGTATTTTCACCCCTTCCTTTTCAGAGTGTGTTCTTGACAATGTTGTTTTTGCTTGAACACTTGTGTCAAAGTTTTCCGTCATTTACATATAGTATCGTTATTTATTTTTATTACAAAATCTCAACTATCGTTATTGTATTTGCCAAAAACAGTTCCGTTTTTTACAATTGAGGGATATAAATTTTAGCGGCTTAATGGCCGCCAAAGAAGCTTTGTTGGATAAATATATTACATAATATTATAAACAGCAAGTAAAATACAATACAGATGAATAATATTTAAATTTATTAAGATATGTATTAAGGTCCTAATTTCGATTTATATTGTATATATAAATATATGATATGTCAATTGTAATTTTTTAAAAACTTTAAAAAATATTACAAAATAGAGAATAGTTGCAATTTTTAATTTTGTTATATAATGTGATTGATTCTTTTGTGCGAGTAAAAGTTGTTCTTGAAACTTCTTGTTTTAGAATTTTTTAGACTATTATTAAAAAAAATTTATATTATTAATGATGCATTATGTGAAAGAGGTGTAAAATAAATATATAATTTAATAAAATAAAGATGATGTTTTATATTATGGGAGGAAAAGATGAAAACTTTGGTCCTATATCATTCAAATACTGGATATACCGAAAAATATGCCAATTGGATAGCTGAGGAATTAGCTGCCGATTTAATGGATGCCAAGAAGTGTAGTGATGATATCTTTTCTGATTATGATATAATTGTATATGGTGGAGGACTGTATGGAGGTCATGTAGGTGGCTTGCAGTTGATCATTAAGAATATTAATAATTTAAAAGGAAAAAAGATTATCGTTTTTACCACTGGAGCCTCTCCTGTAAAAGAAGAAACTACACTTGAAATACAAAATAAAAATTTTACGCCTGAGCAGCTAGAAATAATCCGCTTCTACTATTTACGTGGTGGTTTTGATTATAGTAAACTTAAAGCCGGACATAAGTTGGCAATGAACGCGATGAAGATTATTGTTAAGAGTAAAAAAAATACGTCGCCTGAAATACAACAATTTCTGGATGCCTATGATAACCCTGTTGATTTTACCAATAAAGAAAATATCAATGATTTGCTGGCATATGCCCGTGCTTAATTGTATATATTGGGAAAAGTTGTATATCCGGAAACAATGTCAAACCTTAAATAGTCTAGAGGCTACGGATCATTGTTTAACCGGATAAGGAGTATAATGGAGGGAATGGATATGTCAAAAGTATGGAGTATCTTACTGGGTTTGGTCCTGTTGGGAGCACTTTTAACCGGTTGCGGTACTAAGGACAAAGAAGATGCTATGCCGCAAGATGGAGCTATTGTTGATAATTCTGGTTCTGCTACGGATGAAAATGCAAATACAAATGAAGATGCAAATACAAATGAAGATGTAACAAATGAAGAAAATGAGAATATGTCCGATGTGCTAACTGCAACCGGTAGCTATGTAGGATTAGCGGATAGTAACTCTGTGGAAATCAAAATCGACGGTGTAACCGAGAATGAGGGCTACAGGGTATTTAAGCTTTCTGATGAAATAAGGGCTAATTATGATTCCTTGGGGCTTGATACAGGGGATCAAGTATCTATCAAATATCAAGAAGTGGAAAATGCTCAGCCTTTACTTCTGGAGATAGAAAAAGCATCATAAAAAACAAAAAAAGAGTGCCCTAATGGGCACTCTTTTTTTGTTTAAATATTAATTATGATTGTTGGGTAATCAGAAATAATAGGGAAGCTTCGTTGAAGATCGGATTATGGGAATCATATTTTGACCAAATATTTTCTTCGATAGTTTGCCAGGCCCATGGTCCCTTATCCGCGGCTGGCAAGGAGAAGCTGCCGAGGAAAAACATAAGGTTTATTTGTGGATTGCGGGAAAATGGTGCGCTAAGTGGCCAAGTATATGTACTTTCATTTTTAATGGGAGTATAGTCGGCAGGAATATCGAGAGTCTTGGTCAAGATATAGCCTCCGGTATTGTCTTGTGAACAGCTATTATAATCTGAGATATCAACTTTGGTTAGTTTTTCTGCGGAACTGATATAACGGACAAAATAGGTTGTCCCATCGAAGGACTGGTATGTATACTGACCGTTTGTCTTTAAAGATCGGATATATTCTTCATAACAAAGATCGTTCTGGAACATATATTCGGCATGGGGGCTGCCGACATAACGTAAATGCCAAGGTTCGTCGATATAGCCGGTAATGTCTCTTTTATCAGTTTGGTAGCGGATAATAAAACCATAACGCCAGCAGTTTTTGTTCAGCCAAATACCTGCTTCTGTTTCACCAAAGGAAGAAACCAATTGGTTAGCCAAAGTGTTGGTGGTCAAATCAATTGCCAGTCCAGATTGATGTTCGCTGGTGCCTGGCAAGGCCACGACGCTTGCCGTTAGTTCCTCTGCCTTGTCATAATCGTATCCCATTTTTTCATAGGAACGAATCTTATTTTCATATAAGGAAAGCTGATATTGATAAGAGCGGTAACCACTGGTTGCTTTGATATCGGTGATGCCTTGTTTGTCCATGGCATCAACCATTTGATTCAACGCTTTAGCGGCTACCTTCTTGAGAGTAACGCTTTTTTTGGTAATGGATATATAATCTTTTATTTCGACTAAGTCATCAGGTACGTACGTTTCTGGCAAGAGGTTTTGAGTGTTTACTAAAATCAAATCTCCCATCTCAGGTATCTGGTTTGTAGCAGCTTTAGCTGCTGAGGGTAAAAACAGCAAACAACAAGCGGTAAAGAGAACGATCATCATGAAGTTTTTTGTATGTATCATTACCGCAACACCTCATTTCCGATATTGAGGTCGAATTAGCTATTTTCTCTTATAAACACACTTTTTCGACAAGCTTACATTTTATTATACATTTTTAAACAGGAATTTGTCCAGTAAAACTATTGGTAATGATCATAAAGTCAAAAACAAATTCAGTGTTTTCTTAATAAAAAAAGTCCCGCTTATAAGCAGGACTTTTTTTATCTTCCTTATAATAAATTTGGTATATCATGGAAAGGGTCTGTTAATAGTTTATGAGATGGGAATAATGTGGAAATCGTTATATAACCAATTGAAGAATAAAAGCTCATTTTCAAGGGGTGTGCCGTTTTGGAGAAGTAATTTTACTAATTCCGCTACTTCCAGTGAGGCGCAAATCATCGGTGTGATGACCGGATTGCCTCTGGGTATGTTCTGAGTAGATGAGGAATAAACTTTTTCAATCATATCATCGCCTGGCTTAACCAGCAGTACCTGTAGCATGGTGTCGCCTATGGCTCCATGGACCATGGGAATATTAAGAGTTCTGCATGCTTTTGAAAGAAAAATGCGGTCTTCAGCATTGTCCAGGGCATCAATAACACAATCACAGCCTTTTAAGAGGGATATATCAGCTTGATCATTAAAAAAAATCTCATGAGCTTTTACATCCAAGGAGCTATTAATGCTCTTGATCCGGCGGGCGGCGCAAAGAGATTTTGACAACCCATATGTTTCTTCGGTGCAGAGCAACTGCCTATTGAGATTGTGCTCGGTAAATGTATCGGCGTCAAAAAGACGTAAACTGCCTACACCTAGTCGCGCGCACATTTCCACGATGCTTCCACCCAAACCGCCGCAACCAATAACGGCAACATTTGCTTGTAATATCTTGATTTGTCCATCAATGCCAAATGTACGGACATTTCCTGTGTATTTTAAAGGAACAATGCCTGCTTCCATAAGGCTTATTTCAGCTTCTTTGGGAGAAAGGCCATAATCTTTGGCTATAATCAGGCAATCTTTTTGAGCAATAGCTTTCTGACCCTTTTCCTCAATAAAAAAATCGTTGTATTTATCCAGGCTAATTTTATCAAATCTGCCTGACGTAGTGTTATTATCCGTCTGTGTATTAGAAGCCATATTTGCCTGCCTCCTTTAATGACCAAAGTATTTTCCTTATATATTATAACAGTAAATCTTCTATATATGAAGCATAACTATGATAGCTTTCATAGTGTAATCTTTTATTGACAAAAAAGATGTTTTTATCCTCCTTTTTGCTTTTTACTTGACCCATCGCTTATGGGTGTATATAATTATATGGTAGTTTAAAATTAGGATTTTTATGTGACTTTTCCTGCGTGAAAAGGATTTTATATAGTAAAATGGAAATTATAAGGGATAATCAAAAAATTGTTAAAAAAAGAAGAAATTTGGTTGCCTTTACCCAAAGCTGGTAAAGGTTTCTCAAGTACAAATAGAACGGGGTATGAAGATGAAAAAGAAACGTTCAGTAGGATTTTTTAATTTTGGCACTGATATTGGTGTGGACTTAGGAACCGCCAGTATTCTTATTTATGTCAAAGGCAAAGGCATTGTCTTAAATGAGCCGTCAGTGGTGGCCTTGGACCAAAGAGAGGGCCATATTATTGCTATCGGTGAAGAAGCCCGCCGTATGTTGGGCAGGACACCAGGTAATATCATCGCTGTCCGTCCACTGCGTGAAGGCGTGATTGCCGATTATGATATCACGGAAAAAATGCTTCGCTACTTCATTAGCAAAGCTTGCGGAAATAACTGGTTGTTTAAACCACGCGTGATGGTCTGTATTCCATCCGGTGTTACAGGCGTGGAAGAACGTGCAGTGCGTCAGGCCGCTATGCAATCGGGAGCGCGCCAAGCTTATTTGATGGAAGAACCTTTGGCCGCTGCTTTGGGTGCCGGTTTGGATGTTTCTAGCCCTGCCGGAAGTATGGTCGTTGATATTGGCGGTGGTACTACAGATATTGCTGTTTTATCGTTGGGTGGTATAGTTTGCAGTAAATCGCTGCGTGTTGGCGGCGACAAATTCGATGAAGCTATCGTCCGTTACACCCGCAGAGCACATAATCTGCTGATCGGTGAACGTTTTGCCGAAGATTTGAAGATCAATGTTGGTACGGCCTTCCCGCAAGGATTGCGCGAAAATAAAGTTATGGAAGTGCGGGGGCGCGATCTGCTTACCGGTTTGCCGAAGAGCCTGACTTTCTCTTCTTTAGATAGTTATGAAGCGATGCAGGAACCTTTGGAAGATATCGTTTCCGCGTTGAAAGAAGTTTTGGAAATTACTCCGCCGGAATTGGCGGCAGATATTATTGATAAAGGTATCATGATGACAGGCGGCGGCGCATTGCTCCAGGGTTTGGATATGCTTCTGGCACATGAAGCGGGTTTACCTGTGCATATTGCCGAAGATCCTATTTCTTGTGTGGCTCGTGGTACAGGCAAAGCCCTTTCGCAAATTCATTTATTACGTAATGCCAAAGGATTTTCTCGCCAGGCCCTTTAGAGAGTTTAACTCCTCCTTTTGCTGCATGCTTATATTGGAGGTCTGCCTTACAAATGAAGATGCTTCTTGGGAAAAAGAAAAAGCTCATGCTATCCTGTTTTTTAGCAGGAGTTTTTTTGGCCTGGATGATAAGTGTGGCTTTTGCTTTGACTCCCGGCTCCAGCGAAGACCCTCTAGTTACGTCTTCCTGGGTCGAGAAATATTTGGATGCCCAATTTGAGCCGCTGGAAGAGCAAGTTTCTGATATGCAAACGGAATTAGTTGATTTTAGTGATCATATCACGCTTTATCTAGGTGTCTCGAAAGCTTGGATAGGTGGACGAGCCCAGGTGATGGATGTGCCACCACAAATAGTAGGCGGATATACGATGTTGCCTTTACGCTTAATTGGCGAAGCGCTGGATATATCCGTAAGTTGGGATAATGCCAACAAGACTGTTACCTGCAAAAGCAGCAGTAAGACTGTCATTTTGCCTGTAGGGGGCAAGACGGCCAGTATTGACGGCAAAAGTTATGCTATGCCCTGTGCTCCAATCCAAAAAGACGGACGTGTCTTAGCGCCTACTCGTTTTATTGCCGAAGCATTTGGATGCCAGGTGACCTGGGACGGCAATCAAAAGAAAATCGATATTGATAGTTAGGTTTATATATTGTTTATAAGAATAGGTTGTTCTCCCTGATTACAGCCTTGAAAAATTTGGGTTTTTCTGCGTAGAGGTGGATAATGAAGGACTTTAATGATTTTTGGGAACATGACAGAAGCCGGATGTCTGAAATAGCTAAAAAAGGATGGTTTTCCCGCCTTTCACCACTCAGACGCGTTTGTTATTTGCTTTTTCTAGCATTTGCCATATTTTGGGCTTTTTATGCTGGTTTTAGCTATGCAGGAGCTATTCAGCCAAAATGGGACGGCTATATGATTACAGGTGATGTCTGGGCGCAGGAAGAAGATTACGAAGCAGCTTTGGGCGATGATATCCAGGTTATTTTGGCGGTTGGTTGTGATAAAAGGGTAGATCAGGAAGACACAGGACGTACTGACACAATTATGCTTGCTTTTGTTGACCCCGAAAATAAGACTATACGGGCTCTTTCCATTCCTCGAGATACTTATGTTACTATTTCCGGCACTGATACTAAGACCAAGATCAATCATTCTTATAGTTATGGTGGTATCCCCTTGACTGAGCAAACTATCGAAGACTTTTTGGGGGTGAATGTTGATAATTATATTGAAGTCGATTTTGCCGGTTTTACCGGGATCATTGATGAGCTGGGAGGCGTAAATATCAATGTTGAGCAGCGCATGTATACTCCTTGGGAAAATATCGACCTGCAACCAGGACAACAGCTTTTGAATGGCGAGGATGCCTTGGGGTATGTGCGTTATCGGGAAAAGACCATGGCTGATATCGGCCGCGTCGGAAGGCAACAACAATTCTTAAGCGCTCTATCTGATCAGGTATTTAAGATCAGTAATTTCTGGAAGATACCGAAGTTAGTTAATATCGCTGCGCAAAATTGCGATACGGACCTTTCTACTAAAGAAATGATGTCTATTATTGCTTTGGCTATGCGGGCTGAAGATGGTTCGATAGAAATGTATATGGTGCCTGGTGCAGGTGAATATATTAATGGAGTCAGTTATTGGATGGCCGATGACCAGGAATTAAGTAAAATGATGAGTTATCTTAAGGGTGAGACTGATAGTTATGGCACGGAGTCAACGGATAACAGTACAACTGAATCAACTACAACTGAATCGACGACAACTGAATCGACGACAACTGAATCGACGACAACTTAAGATATCTAGTGCCTGTCATATAAAAAGGTAAAAAAGCATAGGGATGATTTTAGAAAGTAGGGAAGTTGTTGCATTTTTGATGTTTATAGCTTCCTTACATAATACATAATAAGAAATATAATAAACCAAGAGGCCAGATTTTAAAATTTCTACTCGATTGGAGAAGGATATAAAAACGTGGTAAAAATTCTCGGGGCAAGGGTTGACCAGGTTGATATGGTGCAAGCCCTTTGTCAAATTCAGGAATATATAGAGCTTTTCCATAAAGACGGTCGTAGCCATCATGTAATAACTTTAAATGCAGAGATTATCTATCAGGCTCAAAGTAATGAAGAGCTATTGAAGATCATTAATTCTGCAGACCTAGTTACACCAGATGGTTCGGGCGTGCTTTGGGCTGCGCAAAAGTTAGGTCAGCCGCTTAAGGAGCGGGTAACCGGAATAGATCTGATGACCCATATATGTAGGCAAGCTTATCATAATAAATGGCGTATCTATCTATTGGGTGGTGAACCAGGAGTGGCTGCTGAAGCAGTAGAGGGTATGAAGGATGCTTTCCCCAGTATTGATATTGCTGGCTCTTGGCATGGCTATTTTGGCGAGCAGGAAGAGGAGGCTATTCTGGCGGATATTAATACCAAGCAACCGGATGTGCTGTTTGTGGCTTTAGGAGCGCCAAAGCAGGAATTCTGGATTCAAAAACATAGTGATTACCTGAAAGCGGGTGTGATGATCGGTGTAGGGGGTAGCTTTGATGTCATGGCAGGCAATGTGCGCCGTGCACCGCTGCTCTTTCAGCGGATGCGCCTGGAATGGTTATGGCGTCTATTAACTGATCCTCGACGGATAAAAAGAATGATGGCTTTGCCTAAATTTATGCTTTTAGTACAAAAAAGCAGTTGGCAAAAAGAAAGATTACATGAGGAAAAATCGATTAAGAAGAAGCAATTACCATAAAATAAAAATAAAAGAAGACTGTAACTTATAATAAGTTGCCGTCTTCTTTTATTATATTAATATTTAGGAGATAGCATAATGGTAAATAGTCTTCTTTAACCACCGGCTAAAAGAGGGAAGATGGCGATGGTGTCATTTGGGGAAAGTTTGGTATGAATGCCGTTAAGATGCTCAACATGCCTGGCATTGACAAGAATCACAATGAGGGGGTTTAAATCTTTTTGCGTCTGATCAAATACGGCATTTCTAAATTTTTGTCCATATTTTGCGGATAATTGTTCTAAAAGGTCGGCAAGATCGCTGGCCGGAGTAAGCCAGCTGGTTTGTTTTTCGCCGGTATAGTCACGGATATAAGCAAAATATTTGATTTCCATGCTGCTTACCCCCTTATTTTAGTTTTATAATTATTTGGCCAGTGAATCGAAAACTTCCTCTAATTTTAACCCATCTTTTAATTTAGTCGCGGTTTTCTTAGTCTTGCAATGTTCGCAAAGCTGTAGCTCTTCAATTTTACCGGCCCTTTCACCTAATTTTTGGCGGACATGGGCCAAGGCTTCAGGTGTTGTGAAATATTCTCCACAATCGCTGCAGCGTAGCAGTTGGAAAGTTTTTTCCCAGATTGTTCTTTTTCCATCCTGCTCGCTCATTTCTATGGCCTCGGTTGGACAAATACTGGCACAAGCACCGCAACCAATACAAGTAATAGCCGGTTCATCAAAGGCCGTGCCTACTTTCTTGTCTGTTCCCCTGTTAAGTGTGGAGATCGCATTGGTTCCTAACTCGCTACAGGCTTTGGTGCATAAACCGCAAAGGATACATTTATTATCTTTATCCGCAGGCAAACGATCAAAAGCCGGGACATGATAGTATGAAAGCATAGCTTTGATTCTTTTGCTTTGCGGGGCCATTAAATAATACAACTGAAGCAGCGTCTTTCGATGATGGGCAATTAATTCACTTTCTGTGTTAACTTCTATACCTTCCGCTACCGGATGAGTGCAGGCGGCTACTTGCCCCGTCCTGCCATTTTCTTTTACCTCAACCATGCATAAGCGGCAAGAGGCTAAACCCGGCAGTGCTTCTGAGTGACATAATGTGGGAATCTCAATACCGTTACGCCGAGCGACATCCAGTATTTTTTCACTGGCATTTGCCTCGTAAGGTTTATTATTGATGAATATTTGCATAGTTCTAACCTCCCCTTAACGGACGCAGATGGCATCAACCCGACAAAAATCGCGGCAGTTACCACAAGTGATGCATTTTGCTTCATCCAGAATATGCGCTTTCTTCTTTTCTCCGCTAATTGCTTCAACCGGACAAGATTTAAGACAGGCGCCACAGCCGATACAAGTTTGCGCATCGATGTAGAACTTGGTAAGATTTTTGCAAACTCCTGCCGGGCATCTTTTTTCATTGATATGGGCTTCGAATTCATCACGGAAATTTTTGATATTGGAAAGCACCGGATTAGGAGCGGTCTTGCCCAGGCCGCATAAGGAATTGGCCTGCACCATAGCTCCGATCTCAGCCAATAATTCAATATCACCCGGCTTGCCTTTACCTTCGCAAATATCGTCTAAGATAGCCAGCATGCTTTTGATGCCTTCACGGCAGGGTACGCATTTACCACATGATTCTTCCGACAAGAACTGCAGATAATAGCGGGCAAACTCGACCATACAGGTCCGGTCGTCGATAACAATCATCCCCCCGGAACCCATCATTGAGCCTTCGGCAATCAATGAATCAAAATCAACGGACAAATCAAGTTTATCCTCCGGTATACAGCCACCGGATGGACCACCCGTTTGCACGGCTTTGAATTTACGTTTTTGGGGGATGCCACCGCCGATTTCAAAAATAATCTCGCGGAGGGTAATACCCATCGGAACTTCGACCAGGCCGGTATTATTAATTTTCCCGACCAGGGCGAATACTTTGGTGCCTTTGCTTTTTTCACTGCCTATGGAGGCAAACCAATCGGCGCCTTTATTGATGATTACCGGCACATTGGCCCAGGTTTCCACATTATTGATAATTGTTGGCTGTCCCCATAGGCCTTTATCCGCTGGATAAGGCGGTTTAGGTGAGGGTTCGCCAGTCGAGCCTTCGATCGAATGGAGCAGGGATGTTTCTTCGCCGCAGACAAAAGCACCGCCGCCACGCACTACTTCTGCGTCAAAGGTAAAATCTGTTCCTAAGATATTTTCGCCTAAAAAGCCTCTTTCTTTGGCGGTGGCAATGGCCTGACGCATATTTTTAACCGCTAAGCCGTATTCATCACGGATATAGAGGAAAGCTCTTTTAGCGCCAATGGCGTAAGCGCAAATTGCCATCCCTTCCAGTACTGTATGCGGGTCTCCTTCTAATATGGAACGGTCCATAAAAGCACCCGGGTCGCCTTCATCGCCGTTGCAGATAACGTATTTAGTGTCTCCTATAGCTTTGGCAGCCAACGACCATTTGATGCCAGTGGGGAAACCTCCGCCACCACGGCCACGCAGTCCGGATTCTTTTATTTCTGCGATAACTTCTTGGCCTGTCATCGTCTTCAAGACTTTTTCCAGGGCCTTGTAACCATCTTTTTCCAAGTAGTCGTCAATACTGTCGTTAGCGATTTTGCCGCAATTACGCAAGGCTATCCGGTATTGTTTCTTTTCAAAAGTCCAGTCTTCCTTGGATTGGATTTTGGCCTTTTGCTGTTTATCAAAATAGAGGAGTCTGTCAATAACTTCATCTTTGATAATGCTACGTTCTACGATTTCCGCAACATCGGTAGCTTTGACATGGATATAAGTTATTTCCTGGGGTGTAATATGAACTAAAGGACCTTTTTGACAAAGGCCATGGCAGCCGGTTTTTTTGATTTTCGGGATGACTTCTACATCCAGGCCTAATTTTTTGATTTGTTTCTGGAAAGCATTGTATATCTCTCCACTGCCATTAGCTAAGCAGCCGGTGCCGCAACAAACAAAAACAGCTTTTTTATTTTGCATTTTCCATCCCTCCTTGATATTTTTTTAATATTTCTCTCAAGGAAGCAGGTGTTAAATTACCATGGTATTCTTCACCGATTACTGCTACAGGCGCTAAACCGCAGGCACCGACGCAGTTAACTGTTTCCAAGGAAAACAATCCGTCAGCAGTAGTTTCACCGGGTTCAATACCGAGAATATTTTTTATTTCCGTAATCAGATTTACCGAGCCTTTGATATGGCAGGCTGTTCCGTCACAGACTTTAATGATATATTTACCTTTTGGTTTAAGGCTGAATGCTTTATAAAATGTAGCTATGGCACACACCTTAACTATCGGAACATCCAGATACTGGGCAACTGTTTCCATAGCTTCTTTAGGCAAATAATTATAGTATCTTTGGACATCTTGTAAAATTGCTAGTAAAAACCGCTCTTCCGGTCTATATTTCTGAGCTATTTCTAAAGTTTCAACGGCAATTTGCGATTCTTCTTTCATCCCTTATCCCCCCTGACTTGCGAAAGAAAAGGGAAAGGAGAGCCAAACTCACCTTCCCCTTTTCTTTAAACTAAGCTACATCTGTTTTAAATTGAGTTCGGTAATTTTTGTTTCGGTTGGTACTCCCGCAGGGCTCCAGCCACGCAACTCATAATATTCCGGAAGCATCTCCGGCAGACGGCTAACGGAACCTTTATAAGCGCCGTTCTTTTGTGGTTCTTTAAGGATTCGTGTTGGTAAGGTATCGTCTGCGCCAGTAAACCCACAGGCCATATTAAAGAGGCGTTCCATATTCCAGATCCGTTCACCGCATTTGAGTAATTCTTCTACTGAATAATCATACCCTGTTCCTGCCGATAGTACCTTGGCAATGATGTCACCGCCAATACCGAATGTCGTAAACAGGCAGAAGCCTGCAGAATCAACTGCCGCGGTCAGGTCCTGGAAGAGCTTGCAGTATGCAGCCTTACCTTCAATAACAGCTGGGTCTATCTTTTCCGGAATACCAAGTATTTCCGGGGAAGTCATATAACCGCGAACATGGCAGCCGCCACGGTTGGATGTGGCATAAGAAAGTCCAATGCCTTGTAAGGTGCGGGGTTCATAAGCCGGCATTTCCTGCTTTTTCACGCTCATAGAAAGTTCCGGATGTCCATAATGTTCGGCCAAACGGTAAGAACCTTCTGCCAATAAATCGCCGATGCCCTGACGGTAAGCTGTCTTTTCCACCAATTCTTTGAGGATGGCTGCATTACCGAAAGATAGGTCGCAACCGGCATCTTCTTTGGGCAGATAGCCATATTCATAGAGTTCCATAGCGCAGGCAATCGTCGTTGGCATGGAGATTGTATCCAGACCTAATTCATTGCAGCGGAAGTTTGCCTGACAGATAGCATCGATATCATAGATATCGCAATCGGCGCCGAAAGCCCATCCTGCTTCATATTCCGGGCCTTCACCAAAAGCCTCATAAGGTTTGAAAGTTCTGGTAACCCGGCCGCAGCCGATTACGCAAGAGAAGCATCCTTTATTACGCACCAGGTTCTTATGCTCGATCATGTATTCACCACTGGTCTTATCCGCCAATTCAACCGTGCCTGACTCTCTAAAATTGTGCACTGGTAGGCCGTTTGATTGGTTTAGGATATTGATAAGTATTTGCGTGCCGTAAGCTTTCAAGCCTGCACCGGTTACCGGGTTGGCGTTTAATGTTTGGGTTGCTTCGATAATTGCTTCCATGAATTTTTCTTTATTTGGTACATGTACTGGCTTATTGCCTTTGACAACTATAGCCTTTAAATTTTTCGAGCCCATGACAGCACCTACGCCGGTCCGGCCTGCGGCGCGATTTAATTCATTCATAATGCAGGCAAACTTACAAAGATTTTCCCCCGCCGGTCCGATACAGGCAACTTTTGCTCTTTCGCTGGTTTCCGCGCGCATCAGATCGGTAGTTTCGGGAACTTCTTTGCCCCAGATATGAGAAGCGTCGCGCAGTACGGCTTGATCATTTTCGATCCAAAGGTAAACGGGTTTTTCGGACTTGCCTTCGAGTATAATACCGTCGTATCCCGCGTACTTCATTTCTGCGCCAAATTCACCGCCGGAATTGGAACAAGCGATAGTCCCGGTCAAAGGTCCGCGGGTAATTACCATCCAACGTCCGGTAGAGGGCGCGCCTGTGCCGGTCAAAGGTCCTGACATAATATACATATTATTGGCAGGAGAAAGTGGATCAATATTAGGTCCGACTTCCTCGCAATACATCTTAGTTCCCAGCCCGCGTCCGCCAATATATTCACGTGCATATTCTTGATTTACAGCTTCTGTAGAGATTTTGCCAGTTGTGAGGTTAACTCTCAGGAGCTTATTTTGGTAGCTGTTAGTCATAACCTATTCCACCTCCTCAAACACTTTTTTGAATTTCGCGGCATAAAGCGCTTTCTTGGCTAAAACACCCTCGTCTGCTTCTTTATATTCGATTGCTTTATTAGGGCAAACTTTAGCACAAGCAGGATCACCTTGGCATAAGTCGCATTTCAGTACCCTTTTGGTTTCCACATCGTAGCTGGCATTGCCAAAGGGACAAGCGCTGACGCATAGTTTGCATCCTATGCATTTCTGTTTATCCCAAAGTACGCCGTTTGTTTGGGTATCTCTGCCCAGTGCTCCGGTCGGGCAGACTTCCATGCAAGGCGCGTCTTCACAATGCATGCACATAAGAGGTACCCCTAAGCCCAATCTTTCCCAAATTAGAGCATGTACTCGTGATTTAGCTGGATTAAAAACATCTTCATGCGCAAATGAACATGCTAATTCGCAGTTCCGGCAGCTTGCACACTTTTCTGGCGAAATCATTAATATTTTTCCCATTTTTATCCGCAAACGAAAATTTTCGTTGCGTTTTCACCCCCATTATAAATTTTGGTAATAAAACAGTTTAATCTTTTCACCCCCCACTAATTTTAAAAAGTATAATCCTATAATTTTTTAAAAGGAGCCAGTCGTTTTTTTGTTTGATATTATCAAATCATGTTTCACGAGTTTCACTTGTAATTTGAGTATATCACATTTTTTAATTTTAGCAATACTTTTTTTGTACCGTTTAATACCATAAAAGTACCGGATTATACTACAAAAAGGAGGCGGAATATCCCGCCTCCTTTTGTAATATATATTTCCTTAAATTTTTTTTTAAAAATCCTATAAAATTACATTATGCACCATTTCCGATAATAACTGACCGTATCTCAGAAGTGGCTGAATTAATTTTTTCATTTGTTTATCTGTCAATTGCGATGGTTCACCGGCAACAGATACTGCCCCTACTATTTTATCACCGAAACCGAAAACAGGAACAGAGAGCGAAACTTCCTCATCATGTTCGCAATCATTGACTGCATAGCCGCGCAAGCGGATTTCCATTAATTCCCCATTTAATATTTCTGGGTCTGTAATCGTTTTTTTAGTGTAAGCCTTCAAGCCGGTTTTTTTAATAATTCTTTCTCTTTCATATTCCGGCATATAGGCCAAAAATACTTTTCCTGCGGCGCTGGCGTGCATCGGCACGGTAGATCCGATCCCAACTGAGTTGCGGCCATATAACTGACGAGTAACCCCACGCACCAGGACACATGTTGCTTTTTCGCCGCTGCTAATATAAAAATAGATACTCATGCCAATCTTTTCATGCAATTCCTTAAGTAAACCATCAATATCCTGATAGGGAAGATCTTTGCGTAAATAACTTTCGCCAACTCGGAAGGCTTCAGGACCAATCCGGTATTTTTTGTTTTCCGGATTTTGTAAAAGGTACTTTTCGCCAACAAGAGTTGCCAAATAATGATGCATGGTGCTTTTATTTAATTCCAGCGACATGACTAGATCATTAATCGAAAGTTCTTCGTTAACAGTCGCCATATAACTTAAGATCTGGAGGCATTTTTGTGCTGAGGTAATTATTCGCGCCTCTTTTTCTTTAATTTCCATTTTGTTCACATCCTTGGGTTGTAATCCTCTTTGGATTCTTTTTAATTACTGCCAAAAACTATTAAGGTCATTGTTTGGTTGACATGCATGCCGTTATACTGCTCTCCATAAGTGTTGAAGCCAATTAATGGAGCAATGCTTAGCTCTTTAATAAGGTTGGCAAGATGGCCTTCTTTTTCTGATTGGCGATAACGTAGGATACAATTAAAAGCAATGATAGCACTGATATCATGCATCTCATGTTTTATTTTATTAATCACATCCTGTGTTTCCTGGACGATTTGACCGGGACGCATAATTGTAACCCTAGTTCCTTCGGTAATGCTACTAAAGAACATTAATGCTCCCTTTTCGTCTACAACCTTAAGCGGGCTACGGAGATAATATTCGTCCTCAAAGGAAAGGGCCAGGGGATGTTTCATAAAAACATCTGCATTTAATGCTTCTACACCAATGCCAAGGGCATGCGCATATTCATAGGCGGCAGGTCGGCCATTGATTTCATAAACAATTCTGTTTTCTAAATCAGCTTTAGTAATTTTTAACTTTTTATTTGTCGGCAAATAACTGCTGGTCTGAAAAAACCTCACCGGTATATCGGTTTTGAAGATTAGTAAGACCATGGCATTTTCATAAGTTTTGCCACGCGCATGAATAATAGTCTTACTAAAGTTAAAATCATCACCTGCAGAGCCACCTGCAACCCGCAAGGAACGTGCCGTTTTACTTATACCTAACATGATATATTCTTCAACCGATTGAAGACCGTCAATCAATACCATTCCTGCGTATTGTGAACTATTAAGATCTTCGACAGCGATGCCTAACTGATAGCAGGCCTTTTCTACAGCCTTTTTCGCCGCTCCGATTGGATTATCGCTGATTTGTTTACCGACGCCTACACCAACCGTCAATTCGGATGACGCAAAAGCCATGGCGCAGATGCTTTCATTTAAAAATCCCTGCTGGGTAAACTCACCAGCAGATGTACACCCAATAAATTCGACATCGCGATAAGCATCATCTTGTGCAGCACAATTATTTATCGCTTCTGAAATTTTCAGCTGATCATAATTACTGGAAACAAAAAAGACAACACATTTCAGGTCAGGTTGTTTTAGTTGCTGCAGCACTTCTGAAATTGCTAAACTTTCATCTTTATTATTACTATAGACAGTCTTTACACTTAAACTTCCCAATGAACTCACCCCCAAAGTTCTATTGACTTTAACCTTTATTATATAAATCTATTTGATTATACGAAATCCTATTTGAAAATATGGACATCCATTTAACAGAAATATTATAGCATATCTTTTGCAAAAAAAACTACGAGAATTCTTAATAACTATAAATAAAATAATTAATTAGCAATTAAGAAGATGAGAGAGGCTTTTTTAGTATTAGTGGTTATTGAGATAAATATTTTAATGAGTATGAATAATAGGTTATTATAGCGGAGATAAAAGCTAAACAGGCTAATTTACTTTTTGTTAATTTGGGTGTATCTAAACATAATAATATATTGTTTAAAAAGGAGTTGGTAAATTAATTTATCAACTCCTTTTTTTATAAAGTATTTGCCCCCTACACTTTGATAATACTGCTGAGAAGTATTGTGTTCAACTTGAGCGTTTGTATGTGGCCGCTAGCTGGAATAACTTGCCAGAAAGAAAGAGGTATTATATCTGTATTAATTTGTGAAAGGTATTTATGGGATACCCCTTCGGAAAACAAGTTCTACATATGATTTAGGTTTCAAATTTCTAAAGGAGGCTAGCCTTTAGATTTAAAAAATATTTTAAGGAGGAAACACAATGAAGAAACTGCTTATAGTTCTTTTGGCTTTGGCGATGGTGTTCGGCCTTGCTACCACAGCATTTGCTTACACCGATCAGGCCAACCAAGACAGCGCAGCGGTAGATTCGTCATATTATCTGACGGCTCTCGGAGTAGTCAATGGCTATCCTGATGGCTCTTACGGATATGACAAAACTATTACCCGCGCTGAATTTGCGAAGATTGCTTGCGGTATTGCCGGTTTAACTGACAGTGCTGACGCTCTCGCTAACACATCTTCCCGTTATGCTGATGTAGCTGCCGGTCAATGGTATACCGGATGGGTAAACCTGGCTACTGCTCAAGGTTACCTGCAGGGTTATCCGGATGGAAAATTCAAACCTAATGCTAATATTACCCAGCAAGAAGTAGCTACTGTTTTACTGCGTTTAGCCGGTTATGATGACAATCTGTCCGGTTCTTGGCCTTATGACTATATCGCTCAGGCTGGCAAAGTTGGTCTGACCGATGATATCACTTTTGTGGCCAATGCTGCCGCTACCCGCGCTACTGTAGCTGTTATGTCCACTAATCTTTTGGATTGCGAAGTAATGTATTGGGATACCGATAAAGACCGTTTCGTAGAAGTTGATGGAGATGCCGATGCTGATTACGCCGTATTGGCAGACAGCTTTGGTGCTACTACCGCTGATGACGTATATCTCGGCAATGGCGCTGATTCTGCTGATGCTGCTTGGACTGTCAACGATTTTGATGATATGTCCCTTGGTCTTTATGTTTATGAAAATATTGCTGATGCTGCTGCCGGTGCAAATCTTGACACAGTAGATCTCGCTGATGATTATTATATCTCCGGCGGCCTAAGCCTTGCTGATTTAGCAAATGCTAAAGCTGACCTGGTATATAATGAAGATGACGAAGTCATCTATATTGGTGTTAAATCTACCACAGCCATTAGTGATGATGTAGAAATAACTGCTACATTAGATGATGCAACTGATGCTGCATCTGATGTCAGTGTTTCTATCGATGGCAAAAAATATGGTTTAGCTGATGATATGGATGCTTATACAGACTTCTTTGATGCTCAACTCGGCGCAACCGATGGCGACTATGAATCTGCTATGGACTATATTGTATACTACACCAATGAAGACGGCGATGTCTATTCTATTTCTGACATGACTGGTTATACCTGCCTTGCTGGTGAAGAACCTGCCATAGTTGATGAATATAATGCCGCCAAAGAAACAATCACTATGCTTAATGGTGATGATATCGATCTTGATGGTCAAGATTACTTAATCATCAAAAACGGTCAATTTGTTGACGCTTCCACTCTCAAACAAGGTGATGTTGTTAGCAACCTTAACCTTGATGTAGCCGGCTATGAAGGCGACGTTGACCTGATTCTGACTGTTAGTGGCTTGGCTACCGGTTCTCTTACCAAAGCTACCAGCAGCACAGTTACTATTGGTGGATACGCTTATGACTACGATGCCAATACAGCTTATGCTACCGATGGAGTAGACGGCACATATGCTACTTTAGCGGCCGCTGCTGACTTGGAATCCCTCTTTGGTACCGATGTTTCCTATGTTACATACGCCAATCCTTATGTATTAGCATATATTATTGGTACTGCTGATGCGGCCAGTGACTATGTCTATGGTATCGTTACCGACTACACCGCCGGTAGCCATACAACGGATATCAATAGCATCACTGTTTACAATCAAGATGGCGAAACAGTAGAATATGATTTAGATGATTCTTATGCAGCCGAAACATTTGACGGCGATGAAATCTTAGCCGGTGCTTATGTAGAATTCAAACTGAATGCTGACGGCGAAGTTTCCAATTTTGACGCTGAAGGCGCTATCATCAATCCTGCTGATGTTACTGGTGATATTACGGATGCTGATAATATCAGTGGCAGTAAGATCAAGGTTGATGGCAAATGGTACACCTTAGCTGATGATGCTATCATCATGGAAGCGGTTTCTGTTGCTGGCGATGGCGCTATTGCTGACTGGGCTGACTATGATGATGCCAATGTTCTGGCAGCTGATGATATCTTAGGCAGTGATGAATTTGCCGCTGAAGGATATTATGTTGCTAAAATAACTGGTAGCAATACTATTACCCGTCTCTATGTCGTTGACAGTTCCTTGGGCGGCGGCGAAGAATACGGCGTAATCAGTGACATTTATTATAATGGCGGAGATGCCGATATGTATGAAATCCTCGGCGATGCCGCTTATGAACTTGATAGCAATATTCCTGCTGCCGATGTAAACGACTTTGTTGCTTATGAAGCAGCTGCTAAGATCACCTTCAATCAGATTATTGCCAGCTTTGGCGACGATTTCGGTGTTGAAGTTGCTGCTCTGCCCGGCGACCTTAATTGGGTAGATGCTGACGGCGCTCTTGACACTACAGCTGACAGCGATGCTGATGTTGCTCTCGAAGTTGCCGTTGATGGTGATGTAGTAACCGTTGCTGATGATGTTTACTATTACCTCACCGATAGCACAGTAGTCTACAATGTAGATGAAAACGGCGATGTAACTGTTGGAGACATCAATGATGTTGACGACGGTAGCACCATCCTCGCTTTAGTTGACATTGATGATGAAAGCGATCTCCTCTATGTATTCGTTCTTGATGCCGACTATCTTAGCTAATTTATAATTAGTATATTTAGTCAAAAGTGCCTTTTGTAATGTGTCAAAATACGAGTATTAAAAAGAATAAGTAGAGAACTGACCCCCGAAACAAAGGGGGTCAGTTTTTTTATCCTCAACTTTTGTTATGGCCCGTTTTTCGTATAAAAGCTCAAAAGACTATTTTTGTTTGTTTAATAAGCATAATTTTATAATATAAATTAATGTAGAAAACTGTATTGGAAAGTAGCATGGGTTTTAAGCTAGTTTCTTATAATAGATGTATTGAAAAATTCAATTTGCAAAAATAAAAAAATTTTAAAAAAATAATGCAAGAAAATATAAAAAAAACTGTATTTATCTATGAAAGGTATTTATTTCCAGGGAATGCCTGGAAATGGAACTACATAATAATTAGGTTTCAATTTTCTAAAGGGGCTAGCCTTTAGACTTTAAAAAATATTTTGAAGGAGGAAACACAATGAAGAAACTGCTTGTTGTTTTATTGGCACTGGCAATGGTGTTCGGCCTTGCGACTACCGCATTCGCTTACACCGATGAAGCCGGCCAAGACAGCGCCGCGGTAGATTCGTCATATTACCTCTCTGCTCTCGGAGTAGTCAATGGCTATTCTGATGGCTCTTACGGTTATGACGCTACCATTACCCGCGCTGAATTTGCGAAGATTGCTTGCGGTATCGCCGGTTTAGCTGACAGCGCCGACGCTCTCGCCAACACATCTTCCCGTTATGCTGATGTATCTGTAGGTTCCTGGTATACCGGATGGGTAAACCTCGCTACTTCGCAGGGTTATTTACAGGGTTATCCGGATGGAACATTCAAACCCAATGCTACTATCTCCATGCAAGAAGTTGCCACTGTTTTACTGCGTATAGCCGGTTATGATGACAATCTCGCCGGTTCTTGGCCCTATGATTACATCGCTCAGGCTGGCAAAGTCGACCTGACCGACGATGTAACCTTTGTTGCCAATGCTGCTGCTACCCGCGCTGGTGTAGCTATTATGGCTGCTAATCTCTTAGACGTTGAAGTTATGTACTGGGATACCGATAAAGATCGTTTCCTGGAAGTTGACGAAGACGCCGATGTAGATAACACCGTATTAAATGAAAGCTTTGGCGCTATCGCTATTGACGATGTATACTTTGCTAATGGCCCTGACAGCCAAATTAGTGCTTGGACTGTTGACGATTTTGATGATATGTCCATTTCTCTTAATCTTTATGCTGATGTTTCTGATGCTGCTGCTGGTACAGATCTTTTCAACTTTGATCTCGCTGATGATTATTATATCTCCGGCGGTCTGTGCCTTGCTGATCTGAACTGGGCTAAAGCTGACCTGGCATTTAATGACGACGACGAAGTTATCTATATTGATGTTAAATCAACCTGCGCTATCAGCGATGATGTTGAATTGACCGCTACTTTAGATGATGTTGAAGAAACAGCTGCTGATGTTGATCTTTCGATCGACGGCAAAACTTATGGTTTAGCTAACGATATGGATGAATATGCTGACTTATTTGTTGCTCAACTCGGCGCAACCGATGGCGAATATGAAGCTGCTATTGATTATATGGCATATTGCACCGATGAAGATGGCGATCTCTATGCTATTATGGACATGACCGGTTATGCCGGTTTAGCAGATGAAGCTCCTGCTATCGTTGATGAATATGATGCCGACAGCGAAGAAATCACCATGCTTGATGGCGATGACATCGACCTTGAAGATCAAGATTATCTGATCATCAAGGGCTGCGAATTCGTTGAAGCTTCCGCTCTTGCTCAAGGCGATGTTATTTACAACTTGAACCTTGAAGTTGCAGATTATAACGGCGATGCTGATATGATACTGGTAGTCGGCGGCGCTGCCACCGGTACCCTCACCAAAGCTAATAGCAGCGGTAAAATCACCATTGGTGGTTATGCTTATGCTTATAACTATGATGATGCCATCAACGGTGGTGTAACTGATGCTTCTTATGTTACCGACGGTATTGATGGTACATATGCTGAATTTGCTACCGACGATTTAGATGGTCTGGAAGACCTCTTTAGCACCGAAGTTTCCTATGTTACTTACCTCAATCCTTATGTAGTAGCTTATGTAATCGGCGATGCTGATGCAGCCAGCGACTATGTCTATGGTATCGTTACCGACTACACTGAAGGTAGCCATTCTACTGACATTTCCAGCATCACTGTTTACAACCAAGACGGTGAAACCGTTGAATATGATCTCGATGATGCTTATACAGCTGAAACATCCGGCGCTGAAGTTATCTGCCCCGGTGCTTATGTAGAATTCAAACTGAATTCTGACGGCGAAGTTTCTAACTTTGATGCTGTTGATGTTATCTTCAATCCTGATGAAACAACCGACGCGATTGATACAGAGGAAAATATCAGCGGTAGCAAGATCAAAATCGGTACCACCTGGTACACCTTAGCTGACGACGCTATCATCATGGAGGCTGTTTTGGTTGATACTTTAACCGACCTTGCTGCTTTCGATCCTGAAACTGATGACTGGGCTGACTACTATGATGAAGCTAATGTTGTGTCTGCTGATGATGTCTTAGCAGCTGATGAATTTGCTGCTGATGGATATTATATTGCCGATACCAGTGGTAGCAATACCATTACCCGCCTTTATATCGTTAACAGCTCCTTGGGCGGCGGCGAAGATTACGGCGTAATTAGTGACGTTTATTATGACGGCGGAGATGCCGATATGTATGAAATCATCGGCGACGCTGCTTATGAACTCGACGGCGTTACCACTGCAGTAGAAAATGACTTCGTAGCTTATGAAGCTGCCAGTGATATTGCCATTAATAGCATCCTTATCAGCTTCGAAAACAATGTGGTCGACGCTGGTGATATAACTGTGAACACTGATGACCTGGCTACTCTCATTGATGCTGATGATATCGATTGGGTTATCAATGATGGTACTCTTGATACTGCTGCTTCTATAGACGGCGCTTCTTTCGATGTAGTCTGCGAAGATGTTGCAGTTGACGACGACGTAGTAACAATCAATGATGAATACTTCTACCTCACTGACAGCACAGTAGTTTACTGTGTTGACGAAGATGGTGATGTAACCGCTGGCGACATCAATGATGTTGATGATGGAAGCACAATCATCTCTTTGGTTGATACCGATGATGAAAGCGATCTTTTGATCGTCTTCGTTGTTGATACTGAATATGTATTTGATGTAGTTGATTAATCTATAGTAAGACTTGTTAGTTAAAAAAAGAGCCCTTCGGGGCTCTTTTTTATTGTTTTTATCAGCATTACAACCATTGATTAAAAAAACAAAAACATTTGCCTTTTACGATCAATTGTATGAAGAAGGTGACAAGGGTTTAGCATAAAAATTTTTGTTCTAAATAAAGAGTAATTTTATTTAATGATAGAATTTATATATACAAGATGTTATAATATAGATGGTTTTTTAATCAATATGTTGCGCCTGAAATGGTTGCTTTGTGGTGCTAAAGTTTGGAGGGTTTGCCATGAGATCTGTTTTGAATAATCTTTTTACTAAAAAGCACTTATTAATCTTATTAATACTAGCGGCGATGATTTCCTTAAGCGCTTGTAAGGATAAAGATACTGCCGCTGAAGGTGACGATGTGGTGGCTACCGACGGGGAAGACGTGCAAGGAGATTCAGCGGGTACAGATGCCAATTCTTCAGGGAATGAGGAAGTTACTTTAGCCGACCTGAACCAATCTTTGAGTAGTGTCCAATCATATTATGTTGATTACTATCTGCCTGATATAGCCGATGGCCTGACGATAAAGATTTGGTGTAAAGGCGATAAGATAAAGACTTGTTCCTCAACTCCCAGTGATAGTGATAGCTATACATATTTTGATCTGGCTGCCGATGAAGGTTATTATTACATACCGGATGATGGGCAAACAGCCCAGCGATTTACCGGCGTGGCCGAAAGTGATGAAAAGCCTGATGACATGACTAAGTATGATTGGTCAGGCTATAGCATTATTGGTTATGAAACGATCGATAAATATAATTGTGTGATATTGCAAAATCTTGATGGTGAAAAGGCCTGGGTTATGAAAGATACAGGCTTCCTTGTGCAAAAGGAATATACCGATGAGATGACTGGTGAACTGGGCGTAATCAAATATGAAAATATTCGTTTAAATGATATCCAGGATTCCGAAGTGACTTTGCCTGCTGATGTGGTAATCAGTGATCTGACCTATTAAAAGCGTTAAAATCCGCTAAATCTAAACATAATATAGTTAAAAAGCTCCTTTGAGCAAAATCATTAGTTACAGGAGGAGCTTTTTGTTTTGCGCGGTTGGAATTTGATGGTAATGTAAGGATTTACTTTTATTAATAAAAAGAGGATAAAAAAGCCTGAAAGAGAAATAAATAAGCCGATTGAATTAAGTAACCTATATTAATATACAGAATCGGCAAAAGGGGAGGTTTGGCTGTGGCTCTAAGAAAGAAAATGCGCCTGGTAGCTTTAATCTTAATTATTATAGGCATTGTAGCAGCCTTTTATAGTGGTGCTCAGCGCTTTTCGATTGAACGCGGGGCTAAGGATACCGCTGTTTTCCTGGATTGGGACCAGGTGATAGATATTGCCAGCAGAAATAATCTTTCTACTGAAGAAGTGCTGCAGCAATTTTCCGGACATATAGCTGGTATTGTCTACAGTGAGCCGACCATCTCTGATTTGCAAACGGAAGGGAGAGCTCTTCTGGAAAAAGGCGAGAATATGCTTTGGGAAGCACAAAAAGGTTTTTATGATGCCAGTAAGATTAATTCTTCCTATAGTTATCTTATTTTCTATCAAGAGGAAGATAAGCAAAGGGCCGTTAGGCATATAGAGGCTAAATATCCTGATGCCTATTGCGAGGATCTGCCCTATAACGGGGATGCTTATATAGTTGCTACATCTTTATCTGCTAATGTTCTAAGTTCTTTAGGTTTAGGTTTTCCTGCCGATAATTTAACTGCGATCAGTGATGCCGGTTTAGCGATAGTCCCACAGGTCCGCTATTGGGATAATTGCAATCAAGAAGGCATAGATGCTATAGTTAGTGATTTGCAGGGTTATAATCTGGCTGCCATGGCTTTTAATGACAGTGATGTGCCTGGCTATGACCTGGATGCTGCTGGATTCAAAAAGGTTGCGGCGAGCTGGGCCCAGGCTTGTTCCGATTTAGGAATTCCCCTGGTGACGGCGGAGTTTTTTGAACAGCGGGGCATGACTACCATGACCGTGGCGATGAAGCAGAATTTCATTCGTCTCCATTCTATCAGTGAAAAAGAGATGCAGACATTAACTGCAACTAAGGCTATCGACCGCTTGACCTTGGCGGCTTCAGAACGTAATATGAAGCTGCTCTTGGTGCGTTTTATTTCTAAAACAGATATCGAAGCCAATATTCAATATTTAGATGATATTTCCCGGTCATTACAGCATAAAGGTTTAACGCTACAGGTCGCTTCTGCTACGCCGCCGCTGCAAGCGCAGAAAGCACCATTGTTTTTAATTTCTTTAGCGGTAATTGCAGGTGCATGGCTTTTAGCTCAACGCGTGCATTTTGGGCGATTTGGCGATGCCTTGGCTATTTTAGCTATAATATGCCTTTTAGGTTTAGTTTTTGTAGATCGTGTTGATATGTGGCGCAAGCTTTTTGCCTTGGGCGCAGTGCTCGTCTTTCCCACGCTTTCCGTGATCCATTTCACTCCGCGTAAACCACAGAGCCTACCTATGGCTATTGGCAAGCTGCTTTTGGTTACCGCAGGCTCTTTGATAGGGGCTGTGCTTATGGTGGGAATTTTAGCGGATGGAAATTATATGCTTCATCTCAAGCAGTTTGCAGGGGTGAAAGCGGCGCATCTGCTACCTTTACTGGTCATTGCCGGATACTTTTGGTTATTTGTCCATAAAGAAAAACGGCCTTGGGACCATTTGCGGCAAACTTTGGATAAACCAGTGCTTGTGAAATTTTTACTGGTAGCGGTAATCATTGTCGGTGTACTGGGGATATATTTGATGCGTACCGGTAATGACAACGCTTCAGTCTCGAGTTTTGAGCAGGTCTTCCGCAGTACTTTGGACCATATATTGATGGTGCGTCCGCGTACCAAAGAATTCATGCTCGGACATCCGCTGATGTTATTATTATTCTATCTCGGTTATCGGGAAAAATATTTGCCTCTCTTGATCTTGGGCAGCATAGGGCAAGTATCTTTAGTAAATACTTTTGCCCATATCCATACGCCGCTGCTTGTTTCAATTATGCGTACAGTCAATGGCCTATGGCTAGGTATTGTTATCGGCATAATCTTGATCCTCATCGTTAAGCTTATAATTAGCCTCTGGAGAAAATATAATCGTCAAGAAATAGACGAGGATGAGGGACAGGTCAAAGAAGAGATATCGGAAAATATATAATGATCTTTATGATAATAAACGCCAGTAAGTGCTAGGTTGGAGGTAAAGAAGGATTAATGAAAAAAATATTGATCACCGGCTATTATGGTTTTGCCAATATTGGAGACGAAGCTGTTTTATCCAATATCATAGATCAATTGCATAAGGCAATTCCCGGTGTAAAAATCACCGTTTTGTCTAACCTTCCCTCCGAAACTGCGGCTGCATATAAGGTGGCGACCGTCAACCGTTGGAAACCTATGGCCCTTTGGCGGGCGCTGAGACGCTGTGATATTTTCATCCTGGGAGGGGGTAGCCTCCTCCAGGATGTGACGGGTAAAAAAAGCCTTAGTTATTATTTAGGGCAGATCATGATGGCCCGTTTTGCCCACCGTCCGGTCTTTCTTTATGCCCAGGGTATAGGGCCGATCTCGGCAGCAAACAGAAAAAAGACAGGTTTTGTTTTGCGTCGTTGTCGATTGATTACGGTGCGGGACGAAGAATCGGCAAAGCTCTTGCGTGAAATGCGGGTACCGGAGAGAAAGATCATCGTTACGGCAGACCCGGTTTTAGCCTCCCTGGTGCAGGAATTGCCGCCGCCTTTTCCCAGTGGGCAACGCTTAGCCTTTTGCCTGCGTCCCTGGCCGGGACTAAATACTGAGCTGCTAGCCCACTGCGCCGACCATTTTGCAAAGCAAGGCTGGAATATCGTCTTCTTACCTTTTCAGGAACCAAGGGATAGAGAACTGGCGCAAGAGGTAGCAGCCAGGATGGAGCAAACCTACTATATCCCGCCGGATAACTTATCTCCGCAATCGATGCTTGCTTCCATCGACGAAATGGATGCCATCGTGGGCATGCGCCTGCATGCTTTGATTATGGCTGCTGCTGTTGCTGTTCCTTTTGTGGGTATTTGTTATGATCCAAAGGTGGAGAGCTTCAGTAAACAGGCGGGGCAGATTTTCGGGAACTATATACCCGGATGTTGCGTCGAAGAAATGATTGACAATATCCAAAATATGCTGGATAATAGGAAAGAATTTGCGGATGTGCTTTTACGGAAAAGGCCCCTTTGGCAGGCGCTTTGCAGGGCTAATGCTGAGATTGCTAGGGAATGCGCTTTTGGCGTCCGCGATATAAGATTAGAAAGTTTTCTCAGCGAAGAGCTGCAGGAACAAAAAGGTGAAGCATGTCAAAAAATATAGTTAAAGCGGCAGGAGCAATCCTAATCGTTAACTTGATTGTCAAAATATTAGGCTTTGCCCGCGAGGCTTTTATTGCCAATGGTTTTGGGGCCAGTTGGCTTACAGATGCTTATCAAGTAGCTTATACTTTACCTTACTTTCTCCAGGCCATATTGGGTTTTGCTTTAGTAACTATGGTTGTGCCAATTATGACTCGCTATTTTGTCGATGGTAAAGATGACGAGGCCTGGAGTGTTGCTAATTCGCTGGTCAATATAATTGCCATACTTTTGGCAGTGGTTTCTGTTTTGGGAATTATTTTTGCTCCGCAGCTCGTTTTTGTTACTGCACCCAATTTGCCTGAAAAAGGCACCGAAATGGCAATCCATTTAACAAGGATAATGTTCCCCGCAGTGTTCTTTATGGGAGTTGGCATGGTCTTTACTGGTATTTTAAATTCCCGCTACCGCTTTGTAGCCGGGGCCGCTGCCCCAGGGATTTCCAATATCATTATTATTTTATCGGTAGTTTTTTTCTCGGCAGCGGGGATTTTTGGCCTGGCCTGGGGCACTTTGGCCAGCTTTATCGGTTTAGCTGTGATTCAGTTGCCGGCCTTATATCGAGCAGGATTTCGTTACCGCTTTGTTTGTCAGTGGCGGCATCCGGCAATCATCGGTGCAATGAAAGATATCGGCCCTATTGTTTTAGGTGTGGCAGTCAATCAGATCTATTTAGCGGTAAACCGTATCTTTGCATCTGGACTTTCCGAAGGCAGTATTTCCGCCCTGAACTATGCGAGTAAGTTAATGAATTTGCCAGTAGGTATTTTTGTGGCGGCTATAGCCGCGGCCATTTATCCTATGCTTTCCGAAAAGGCAATGGGTAAAGATATGGAAGGCCTGGCTAATACCATGAGTAAAGGACTAGGCATGGTGACTTTGGTTGCTCTGCCTGCTGCTGCCGGATTGATTGTACTGCGTGTGCCAATCGTGCAATTGCTTTTCCAGCGGGGTGCCTTTGGCTATAATGATACATTGATTACGGCTTACGCATTGCTCTTTTTATGTGTCGGGCTGGTTTTTGTGGCTGTAAACATGGTTTTGACAAGGGCTTATTATGCTTCTGGTAATGTTTACACGCCGGTCATTGTGGGGGTTTTTTCTATCGGCGTCAATGTGCTGGCCAGCTTTTTGCTGATTAAACCTTTAGGGCATGGTGGGCTGGCTTTATCAAATTCTTTGGCGGCGGCGGCCAATACTGTTTTTTTATATATTTTCTTCTGCCGCAAGTTACCAGCATTTTCTCAAAGTACTTTTTTTGCCTCAATTGGCAAGATGCTGGTTGCGACTTTAGTTATGGGTGCTACTGCTTGGGGTGTAAAAATATTTTTAGCACCGCTAGCTGCTAGAGGAAGTTTGGGATTGCTGATGATAGTTGGTATAGCAATCATCGCCGGAGTTATAGTTTATTTTATTGTAGCGAAGATATTACGTGTGCATGAGATCGATCAGCTCTGGGCTATACTAAATAAAAAAGTATTAAAAAGATTGACAAAACAACGTGCATAGTGAGAAAATAAAAGAATAAGAAAATAACAGGAGTTTTAATATGTCTTTGTGGATCGGTATAATAGTTGCGCTGGTCGTATCGCTGGTATCTACGCCAATAGCGATCAAGATAGCTCATAAATTAGGAGCGGTGGATTTGCCTAATGCCCGTAAGGTGCATAAAGAGGCTATTCCTCGCATGGGCGGAATCGCTATTTATTTAGGTTTTATTTTTGGGGCAGTGGCTTTAGGTTTTATAGATACTAAAGTTATTTATTTGCTAATTGCCGCTTCTGTAATTATGGGCATGGGGTTAATAGATGATGTCAAAGGCTTAGATCCTAAGACCAAGCTGATAATTGAGGTTGTGGCGGCCCTTATTCTTATTAAGGGTGGTTTCTATGTCAAATTCGTCACCAATCCCTTTGATGGTGGCGTAATTTCCTTAGGAATGCTTTGTATTCCAGTGTCCGTTTTGTGGCTGGTCGGAATTTGCAATGCTGTCAATCTGGTAGATGGTCTGGATGGCCTTTCGGCGGGGATCTCGGCTATTGCAGCCCTGACTATTTCCATAGTCTGTTTTGCCCAGGGGGAAATTATTGCTTCGTCTCTGGCAGCTGTGTTGGCAGCTTCTGCTTTTGGTTTCTTGCGTTATAATTTTCATCCCGCACGTACCTTTATGGGTGATTGCGGCTCATTATTTTTGGGCTTTATGCTGGGGGCATTATCGATTATGGGCCTCTCTAAAGGGGCTACCACTGTGTCTATCTTTATACCTTTTGTGATTATGGGCATACCGATTTTTGATACTTTTTTTGCAATTATTCGTCGCACTTTCCTGCATAAGCCGGTGTTTGAGGCAGATAAAGGGCATTTACATCATCGCTTACTCGCTTTGGGTTTTTCTCACCGGCAGGCAGTTTTGGCTATGTATGGTATTAGCCTTTTCTTGGGTGCCAGTGCGGTATTGATGGCTATTCTGACGACGCCGCAAGCGATGATCTTATTAATTGTGGTTGCGGTCTTAACGATTACCGGTGCGGATAGGATTGGCGTTTTGCGTGGCAGTAGGCAGGAGCATTTATTGGGCAAAAAATCTGAAAAGCCCCAAGTTTAAGTTAAATAATTTGTAAATAGGTCGCTACAAATAAGCGGCATGGAAATAGAAAAAAGGAGTGTGGCTAATGTCCAAGGGTGGCATAACAGTATTGGTGATTGCCTCAATCGTATTTTTAGCGATAGGTTTTGTGGTAGGACAAGTTGTTCAAGCTACAGTTAATACACCTGGTTCGGAGGATGACCCATTAGTATCACAGAGTTATGTCGAGAAGTTGGTTGGTGAACGTACGGCCACTCTACAGACGCAAATAGAAGAATTGCAGGCTGAGTTGGATAGTATTAAAAATCCCAACGGTACTTCGACCGCTACGACTAATACAAATACGTCAACAACTAATACTAATACCAGCACAAATACTAATACATCAACTACAACAACTACTAAAACAGTTGAAATTACCGGTAATAGCGTCAATTTACGATCGGAGCCTAACACTTCAGCGACAATTCTTGGCTCTGCTGCCAAGGGGGATAAATTAACATATGTAGCAACACAAGGAGATTGGTACAAAGTAAAGCTCAGTGATGGGACAACAGCTTGGGTATACAGCTCATTGGCTAAGTTAAATTAAACAAAAGGGCAGGCGCCAAGCCTGCCCTTTCTTTTTTAGTAACTGAAGTTAGGAGTATAACATGATTAAAAATACTTTACCTAAAGATTGGCAAAAGAAGATAGATATAGCCTCCAAAGAAGAAATTTTGGAGCTTTTGCCTTTGATAGAGCGTTTTGCTGCTGATGAGCCGGGCGCTTCTTTGACTATCTTGCCACTTTTGCAAAGGGATGATTTTGCCATGCGTTTGCGAACATTTTTAGCCCTGGCGAGGATGGCGCAGGCAGAAGCAGCAGAGCCTTTGTTGGATTTTATTGCCACTTATTCAGAGCAGCATTGGCGGCTATGCGCTTTGGACGCGCTTTCTTTTATTTCTCTAGAGCATAAGGCGCGCGCTTTAGCGCCATTTTTAACCTACAATGATGGGATTTTCGTGCGTGGAGTTATATGTTTGCTGGGCCAGCAGAAAGAGGAAGCACTTCCATATTTGGTTGATTTTCTTGAGTCTCCGAATAGTGGGAGGATTCGTTCGGATTTATTAGGTGAGGCTTTTTGGCAGGCAGCGGGTGGCAGGGAGGAGCTTCTAAGTAAGCTGGCTGCAGAGAATTCCGTATTTGCTAGATGGGACAGGCACAGGCTTCGCCCGCCTAATTTGATTCGTCATTATGATATTTATCCTTATCCCGACTATCTTTGGCAAAAAGCCCAAAAAGTCGGAATAGATCAGAAAGCATTTAGAAGGCTATATTACTGGAGCCGTGATAAAAACAACAAATAAACGCTCTCCTTAAAATACAAAGGGGAGCGTTTATTTGTCTTTTGGAGTAAGAAAAGAGGGCAAAAAGCTTATGTGCTATCGACAGAGTGCAGCAAATTATCCGAGACTTTTTTGTTATAATCAAAACAGAAAAAGCATAAATTTATACTTTTAGGAGGCGAAAAATGGTTTATAAAGTTTGTCCTTCTTGTAATCAAGTATCATTCTCTTCCAGAGAAAGAAGCTTATGGTTCTGTCCTTTTTGTGGTAGTGATATAACTTTTTCTAAAGGTTTTTCCAGTAAAAGTGAAGCTTTTTCCTATAGCCCGGAACAAAGCAAAAAGTTGTATTATTCTCAATTGTCCAGGCATATAAACAAATAACAACAACTCCCTTCGCCTCAGGTGGTGAGAAGGTCACCGCCTGAGGCATCCTCCCCGACGCTAGGTGCTTTTTCTGACAGTTGCCTGTAAAGTGCAGCTGGCGGTTTTTTTGTGTCTTTTTAAGGAAAAAAAGTGCTTACAGGCCTTAAAAAAAATAAAGAGCATAAAATAGAACATAAGTCCCAAAAGTCGGGAGGGAGCTTATATTGTTATTACTGTTTTTCATCTTAGGAGTTTTATTGGTTGCTACATTTATTTTTTACACCCTCTGGCATTATCTGTTGAGCGTACCTACTAAAATAGTTTTTTTGATAATCGAAAAAGATGTCCAAAATATCGAATGGCTGATGCGGCAAGTTTTACACTCAGGCAGACTAAAGCTAGTGGTAGTAGATCGGGTTGGTGGCGAGGGTAGCGTCATCTTAGAAAAATTAAGTCGGTCTTATGATTTTGTGATGATCGATTTTTTGCCGGCAAGTGCCGAAGATGTCTTTTATATAAATGCTCATACCTCAATGCCTATCTTAAAGGAGCAATTAAAAGCTGTGGCTAAAGGTGGTGAATCCAGACGCCAAAAGGATAATTCAGGGAATGGGTGATAAAAGTCGGCAAAGAAAAAGGAATTATTCTCTAATCGGAGAATATTGGCTAAAAAACATGGAGTGTAATAATGACGGATTTTTCTTTTGTTCGCGAACTACTTTTCCCTCATTCTCAATGCTTGTTTTGTGGAGACAGAACTGACAATTTGCCGCTTTGTCCGCGCTGTCAGAGCTTTTTTGCGAGCTTGACTCCTTGCGCACACTGTGCAAGTTTTCTCGGTCCGGGAGAGAAATTTTGTCCGGATTGCTTGCAATATACGGACAGGCCATTTGTCTTAGCAAGGGCAGCACTTCCTTATGAGGAAGCATTAAGGCAGCATTTGCTAGCCTTCAAATATAAAAACCAAACTTGGCTCCTGCGCCCTTTCTCTAAACTTTTGCTACAGACGGTAAAGAGGTATTATCAGGATATTGTTTTTGATATGATCGTCCCCGTGCCTCTTTCCAGACAAAGGCAGCTTGAACGGGGGTATAATCAGTCCGAATTATGCGCAAAAATATTGGCAAAGCAAATGGGCCTGCCTTTAGCAACATCAGTCCTAATACGTATAAAAGATACTCCTTATTTAGCCCAGCTAAAGCCTAAAGAGAGAATAGGCCTTTTACATGATGCTTTTGCGGTCAAACAAAAACTCCCCGCCAAAAGCAGGGTTTTATTAATAGACGATATCTATACTACAGGTGCTACCACTTCCGCTTGCACGCGTGTTCTTTTGGAATCTGGTGCGGGGGAGGTATATATAGCGACTATTGCCGCCGGTTCGTCTTATAATTTTACTTAAAGCGACATGATTCCACTTTTTACAACAGTCGCATGTTGTACCCTAGCTGGTTATAAACAGGTTTATCCACATTATCCACAGAAAATCATCTATTTATGGCGGATTGGAAAATATTTTTCGACAACTAACAAGCAGGGTTTTCCTTGAAAATAGATTTTTTCATCTTTAAACGATTGATTAGGAAGGGTATTTTCCTTTTTTGGGGAGGATTTCAATGTGTTTTAGGGAATAATTATAGTAGGAACTTTTGGTTTGCCGACCATCAAAAGTTTTTGGCATGATTTGTCTATAGGCCGGAGTTGAAGTTTATAGTGGTTAGCTTGCACCGTAAGGAAATCAAAAAGGAGGGAAGGGCATGAAAATTACCATTAAAGGTAGAAATCTAGAAATCACTCCCGCTCTTCGTGAATATGTGGAAAAGCGTTTGTCCAAGTTTGACAAGCTGCTAGACGCACAGGAAGCCACTGTTTCTCTGATCGTAGTTAAGGATAGTCATCGTGTAGAGGTCACCATTCCTTATAACGGTATCATTATCCGCGGTGAAGAAGAAAGTCACAGTATGTATGCCAGCATTGATAATGTTGCGGAAAAATTAGAAAGTCAAATCCGCAAATACAAATCCCGCTTAATTAAAAAAGGCAGGGGCACAGCCAAAGATGTAGTGCCGATCCCTGCTGAATATAGCGATGAATTACCCGTAAGAATCAAAAAATTCCCCCTAAAGCCCATGCCGGTAGAAGAGGCTATTATGCAAATGAATCTTTTAGGCCACAGCTTCTTTGTTTTTATCAATGGAGATAATGAAAAGATCAATGTTTTGTATATACGCAAAGATGGCGCTTATGGCTTATTAGAGCCGGAATCTTGATAAAAAGACGGGGTAACCCGTCTTTTTTTATTGGAAGATTCAATAAGAATAGGTCCTTGTGCCTAATAGAGGGTTTGCTTTTTAATGCTAGAACTATTATAATTATGTAATTAGATATTCTTTTCTTATAAGCTAAGTAACATGCAAAAAACTAAACACAATATCAACATGTTTTATTGATAAAATACAAAAAATTGGTGCGCGGTTTGCCTAAACTTAGCCGCGCCCTTATTGCGGTTAAAAAGGCTGTATAACCTCTACCCGCATTAACAGGAGGTGCTTTTTTGTGGGACTTTTTTCACAAATATTTGATGACAACGCGAAAGATATAAAAAAATATAACAAAATCGTCCAAGTAATCAATGGCTTCGAAGATCAGATCAAAGCTCTTTCCGATAAAGAATTAGCCGCCAAAACTAATGAATTTAGGGAAAGACTAGAAAATGGTGAAGAGGAAAAAGACCTGATGCCGGAAGCTTTTGCTGTGGTGCGTGAGGCCTCAAGGCGCGTTTTATCGATGCGTCATTTCGACGTGCAATTAATCGGGGGTTTGGTCTTAGCCGACGGCAGGATAGCAGAGATGCGCACCGGTGAAGGTAAAACTTTGGTAGCTACAGCTCCTGCCTATTTGAATGCTTTGTCTGGCAAAGGTGTGCATGTGGTAACGGTCAATGATTATTTGGCAAAAAGAGACAGTGAATGGATGGGGCGTATTTACCGCTTTTTAGGCATGGAAGTAGGCTTGGTAGTGCATGGTATGACCCATGAAGAAAAGAAGGCTGCCTATGCTGCAGATATAACTTATGGTACCAATAATGAGTTTGGTTTTGATTATTTGCGTGATAATATGGCGATCAAGCCTGACAATATAGTGCAACGGCCTTTACATTATGCCATCGTCGACGAAGTCGACAGCATTTTAATTGATGAGGCGCGTACACCATTAATCATTTCCGGCGTTTCAGATAAGCCAACCCAGCTTTATTATCAGGTAGCAAAGATCATTCCCCGGCTGCATGCAGAGCAAGACTATACCGTTGATGAAAAAGCAAGAACAGCTGCTTTGACTGAAGAGGGCGTTGACCGTGTAGAGAGCATGATGGGCGTGGAAAACCTCTATGATGATGCTAATATAGAAATCAGCCACCACGTTAATCAAGCCTTGAAGGCTCATACTCTCTTTAAGAGGGACCGCAACTATGTAGTCAAAGACGGCGAGGTTATCATTGTTGATGAATTCACCGGCCGCTTAATGTTTGGTCGCCGTTATAGCGAAGGATTGCATCAGGCTATCGAAGCAAAGGAAAATGTTAAAATCGAAAGGGAAAGCCAGACCCTGGCGACCATTACCTTTCAAAACTTTTTCCGTATGTATGATAAGTTAGCCGGGATGACCGGTACGGCCCGGACAGAGGAAGAAGAATTCCGTAAGATTTATCATTTCGATGTGGTGGAAGTTCCTACCAATCTGCCAATGATTAGGGATGACAAGGCTGACATGATCTACCGTACCGAGGCGGGAAAATTTAATGCTGTGGTAGAGGAAATATTGGCTGAGCATACTATCGGCCGCCCGATTCTGGTCGGTACCATTTCTATCGAAAAGTCAGAACTATTATCTGGAATGCTGAAAAGAAGAGGTGTTCCTCACCAGGTCTTGAATGCTAAATTTCATGAAAAAGAAGCGGAGATCATTGCCCAGGCCGGACGCTTAGGCACTGTGACCATTGCTACAAATATGGCCGGTCGTGGTACAGATATTATCCTGGGCGGTAATTATCAGGCTATGGCTGAGGCGCAAATGAAAGTGGATCCTGAAAAAGAATATGATGATGCCGAGCGTTTAGCTTTGATTGAAAATTGTCGCAAACAAACGCAAAAAGAGCATGATCAGGTGGTAGAGATTGGTGGTCTCCATATCATCGGCACCGAGCGGCATGAGAGCCGCCGTATTGACAATCAGTTGCGTGGTCGTGCCGGTCGTCAGGGGGACCCCGGCTCCAGCCGTTTCTATATCTCTATGGAAGATGATCTGATGCGCCTGTTCGGAGGCGACAATATTGCCGGTTTAATGGATAAGCTGGGCATGGATGACACGACCCCTATCGATTCGGCTTTGGTCTCGCGCTCTATTGAGCAAGCGCAAAAGAGAGTGGAAAACCGTAACTTTGATACCCGTAAAAGCGTTCTTGAATATGACGACGTGATGAATCAACAAAGGGAAGTTATTTATGCGGAACGCCGTCGCGCCCTTTTTGGGGAAAATTTGCATGAAAGCATCGAAGGCATGATCGACGATGTTTCCGACAAGATTATTGATCAATTTGCTTGCGTCAGTGATTATCCCGAAGAATGGGATTTGCAAGGCTTATTGGATGAAATTGATCCCTATATCGTAGAAGGTAAACCTACTGCGGAAGAGCTTGCCCAGATGAGTAAGCACGAAGTCTATGACTTCTTCCACGACTTGATTCATAATTACTATCATAAAAAAGAAGAAGAAGTTGGCTCCGAGATGATGCGCCGCATGGAAAGATTGGTCATCCTCAAAGTGGTGGATGCCCATTGGATGGATCATCTTGACGCTATGGACCAATTACGTCAAGGTATCGGTCTGCGCGCCTATGGTCAACGTGATCCGCTGATCGAATACAAACAAGAAGCGTACAATATGTTCCAGGAAATGATCGAAGATATCCAGGCGGAAGCAGTTCGCTATTGTATGCATGTTCACTTAGTTGAAGCTCCACAAGCTCCTGTAAAAACAGTAGAGAACAAGTACGCGGAAGAAGAAGGCAAAAAGCCTATCAAAAAGAAAGCCGATGAACAAGTAGGCAGGAATGATCCTTGTCCTTGCGGCAGTGGTAAAAAATATAAAAAATGCTGCGGTCAAAATCAATAATAAGCTGGAGGAAAAATTATGCTGGAAGATTTACGCCCGCAATTAGTCCAATATAAAGAACGTCTGACCGATATCGGGAGGTCTCTTTGACCTTGCTAGTAAAGAAGCAGAGCTGAAGGATTTGGAAGAACAAACGCTGGTGCCTGATTTTTGGCAGGATAGAGAACATGCCCAAAAGATAGTGCAAAAAGCCAATCTTATCAAAGAATCCTTGCGTCGCTATAAAGGTGTTTGTAGTGAACTGGACGACGTTTCTGCCCTTTGGGATTTAGCTGTGGAAAGTGATGATGAGGAATTGGGTGCGGAGGCTTTTGAGGCCGCCCGGGTTTTTGCCCATAAATTAGAAAGCCTCGAGCTTTCGGTGTTATTATCCGGCGAATATGATAACCACAACGCTATATTATCGCTGCATGCCGGAGCAGGCGGGGTAGAAGCGCAGGATTGGGTAGAAATGCTTCTGCGTATGTATACCCGTTATTGTGAAAATCAAAATTATAAAGTAGAGATTATCGATTATCTACCGGGTGAAGAAGCTGGTGTCAAGAGTGTTACGCTTTTGGTTACGGGATTGAATGCCTATGGTTATCTCAAAACTGAGAGGGGCGTACACCGTCTGGTGCGTATCTCGCCATTTGATGCGGCCGGCCGCCGCCATACCTCTTTTGCTTCGCTGGATGTTTTGCCGCAGGTTGAGAACAGCAATGAAGTAGAGATCGATGAAGAAGATCTGCGCATAGATACTTTCCGTTCCGGTGGCAAGGGTGGACAGCATTTGAATAAGACTGATTCGGCAGTGCGTATCACTCATCTGCCGACTGGTATCGTTGTTCAATGTCAGGATGAACGGTCCCAATTTTCCAATAAAGACAGAGCCATGAGCTTTTTGGCAGCTCGTCTTTTGGACCTCAAGATCAAGCAGCGTGAGGAAGAATTGCGCTCCATAAGGGGCGATCAACAGGAAATCGGTTGGGGTAGCCAGATCCGTTCCTATATATTTCAGCCTTACCGTCTGGTCAAAGACCACCGTACCGGCATGGAGATCGGTAATGTGGATGCAGTCATGGATGGTGATCTGGAGGGACTGATTGGCGCTTATTTGAGAAAATTCCCCTCAAGTTAAGGGGTGATAAGCATGAAACGAAAGAGTATTATCATTATCGCCATAGTTTTGGCTGTTGTGCTTTCTTATCTGGCTTTTGCCGGAGCTTCCCAAAGAGCGGTAGAAAGTACTTATGCCAAAGGGCTGGATGCTAAAAGTGCCGATGCGCATGTTTCTGGTTCGCTTTTTTCCGGAAATACGGATTCTATAACCCTGGAGATGACTTTTGATGGTGGCTCACTATTGCCATACTCTTCCTTAACGGCCGAATGGGGCCCCAGCGATACAGTGCTTAGCTTGATGAAAAGCGGTCAAGGCGGTAAAAAAGAATGTGCGCCGCAGCAGATCACCCTATCTTGGGATGATGAGTCATTGGCCCGCTATTTTCAAAGCAGTCTGGGCATAATAGATGAAGCGCAAACGAAGATTGAAGACGGATATATTACTCTTTCGGGGAAAATGATGCTGGCAGGAGAAGAAACTTCTGTTGTAATTGAAGCCGTTCCTAGTATTAATGAAAAAGGTAGACTGACCTGGACAATGAAAAATTTTACCGCAAATAATAAAGAGTTGAGCCAAACGATGGAGGAAAAAATCGTTGACGCGATGTCATTTTCACCTGATATGACTCCTTTAGATTGGGATATTATTTTGGATAAAGTAGAGATTTTGCCTGGAAGCTTAACTGTATATGGCTCTGCTAATTGATTCTTAAACATAAAAACAAGCCCCATCCGGGGATTGAAATACTCAATAATAAGAGGTGTTAATATGCAAGCAAAAGATATTGCCGCATATGCAAAGCAACTGCGCTGTGAGATTATTAAGATGCTGGCCTGCGCCGGTTCAGGTCATCCGGGAGGTTCTCTTTCCATAGCCGATATTATAACGCAGCTTTATTTTGATGAAATGCGTATAGACCCGGCTAATCCGAAGTGGTCAGATCGGGACCGCTTTGTCTTGTCAAAAGGACATGCTGCGCCGGCGCTATATGGTGTTTTAGCTTTACGTGGTTTCTTCCCCATGGCTGAACTAGCTAATCTGCGTAAGCTGGGGAGCTGCCTGCAAGGGCATCCTGATATGCATAAGCTGCCGGGGGTGGACATGTCTACCGGTTCTTTAGGTCAGGGGCTTTCCGCTGCCTGTGGCATGGCTTTATCTGGCAAAATAGATCAAAAAGATTACAATGTTTTTGCTATAATTGGCGACGGCGAAAACCAAGAAGGGCAGATTTGGGAAGCCAGCATGTTTGCTGCTCATTATAAATTAGATAATCTGATCGTTTTTCTTGACCATAACGGTCTGCAAATAGATGGTCGTACCGTCGACGTGATGTCTCCCGAGCCTCTGGATGAAAAATGGAGAAGCTTTGGCTGGGAGGTACAAGTTATCGACGGACATGATCTCGGGGCTATTGCCGGGGCTATTAAAGTCGCTAAAGAAGTCAAAGGTAAACCTTCAATGATTATTGCCAATACAATCAAAGGTAAGGGTGTAAGCTTCATGGAGAATCAGGCCGGTTGGCATGGACGGGCGCCGAAGCCCGAAGAGGCGCAGAAGGCTTTAGAAGAGCTGTCATGCTAAGGTCGCTTTCATAAGAAAGCTTGATAAGGAGGATTAATAAATGGGTGAGAAAATGGCGACGCGCGAGGCATATGGTAAAGCTTTAGCGCAGTTAGCTTTAGAAGATAAAAGGGTAGTGGTTTTGGATGCTGATCTTTCTAAATCTACCAAAACAGTGGATTTTGCCGCGGTAGCACCAGAACGTTTTTTCAATGTCGGTATTGCGGAAGGGAATATGGCAGGAATTGCGGCTGGTTTAGCAGCTTCGGGTAAGGTGCCTTTTTACAGCAGTTTTGCTGTTTTTGCTGTCGGAAGAGCCTTTGAACAGATCCGTAACAGCATTGCTTATCCAGGACTTAATGTCAAGATTGCCGCCAGCCATGCCGGTATCACTGTTGGCGAAGACGGTGGTTCCCATCAATCGGTGGAGGATATCGCTTTGATGCGGGTTCTGCCGGGGATGACGGTAGTCGTGCCCTGTGACGGATTGGAAACGATGCAAGCAACCAAGGCGCTGGCGGAGTACTATGGGCCCGCTTATTTGCGCCTGGGCCGCCTGCCAGTTGCCCCCGTAAATGATGATAGCTATCAGTTCCAACTGGGAAAAGGTGTTTTGCTCAAAGAAGGTAAAGACATCGCTATCTTTGCTTGCGGGATGATGGTAGGCCTTGCTTTGGAAGCCGCCGAGTTACTTGCCGAAGAGGGCATCTGTGCTGCGGTAGCTAATATTCACACTATCAAGCCTCTAGATGAGGAATTCGTTTTAGGTTTGACTGCTGATTGTGGCGCAGCAATCAGCGTTGAGGAACACAGCATTATCGGTGGTCTAGGCAGTGCACTAGCTGAAACTTTTTGCGAAAACACACCTATACCATTTAGCAGGGTAGGGATTGAGGATAAATTTGGTCAAAGCGGTAGTCCCGATGCCCTATTGAGTCAATATGGATTAACAGCCTCAGCAATAGCCGCTAAAGCTAAAAAAACTTTGGCTCGCAAATAATAGCAATATAAATAAAGAAACTAAATTCCGCTTCATGTGGAGCGGGATTTTTTATGTCTAAAATATAAAAAAAATAGCTAAATAAGGAACAAAAAGGAAAGAAGAACGTCTTTAGAATAGAAGGATTTGGCAGAATGGCTTTAAAAACTCCATTTATAAAATTAGTGTCATATACAGGGGATTTGTTCCTGGTTGAGAAATATGTGAAATTAATGTAAAGATGAAAATAAAAAAGGAAATGAATTCTTTATGTCGAAGAAGCTAATTTTATAGGGTTAAATATAAGCGAGGTTTGATAATGTTAATTCAGACAGTCAATGTATGCAAATCTTATGAAGACGGGCTGGTCGCCCTTTCAGATATTAATCTCACAGTCGAAAAAGGTGAATTCGTTTTTCTAACCGGACAAAGTGGTGCAGGCAAAAGCACCTTGATTCGGTTGCTTTTTCGCGAGGAATTACCTACCTCCGGACAGATACTGATTTCTGGGCGGAGCATTACCCGTCTTTCCCGTAGAGAAACCGTTCTTTTACGCCGCAATACAGGTGTGGTCTTTCAGGATTTCCGCCTTTTGGAAAAAAACACGGTTTTTGATAATGTAGCACTAGCCTTAAGAGCTGTGGAGCGCCCTTGGGAGGAAATCAAAAAGCGGGTACCGGAAATTTTGGAAAGAGTTGGCTTGGGGGGCAGGGAGGAAAGCATTGCCCATCACCTATCCGGCGGCGAACAACAGCGGGTGGCTGTGGCCAGGGCCATTGTTAATAATCCGATGATTCTTTATGCGGACGAGCCTACCGGCGACTTGGATCCGCAGACTTCTTCGGAGCTTATGGACCTCTTTGATGAGATCAATAAACAGGGCACGACGCTGATTATTGCTACCCATGACCGCGAGATGGTCAATAAAATGCATAAAAGAGTGCTTATGCTTGACTCTGGCAAGTTGGTCACGGACCGTGTCGGGGGGTGGGCATTATGAGAGCGGGAAGTTTACGTTACATATTTCCTCAGGCCTGTAAATCTTTAAAGATCAATGGTTGGATGACTTTTGCAGCTATTGTTACCATAACCATCTCTCTTTTCCTATGCACATTTTTCTGGCTATTGGTGGTTAATATTGATGCCAATGCCACGCAGATGGAGTCAGATGTGCGCATCATGGCATATATCAAGAACGGGGTTGCTGATACGGAATATGCCAGCATTAAAGAATCCATAGCCTCTTTATCTGGAGTGGATACAATCGAATTTATCAGCAAGGAAGAGGGTATCAAATCCCTTTCCAGCCGTTTTGATGGTGTCGATCTGTCGCAAACATTGGAAGGTTCCAATCCTCTGCCGGACAGTTATTCCATTAAGGCCAAAACTCCTGCAGATGTAGAGCCTCTGGCTAAGGCCATAGGTGCCATGAAGCAGATTGAGAAAGTCCGTTATGGCGAGGGTTATGTAGAAAACCTTTTCGCTTTTACTGATACGATCCGTAAAGCGGGAATTGCCATTATGGTTTTATTAGGTCTGGCCGCTATTCTTTTGGTAGCAATGAATACCAGGTTGACTGTCTATGCCCGCCGCAGGGAAGTTATGGTGATGAAATGGGTTGGCGCGACCGATGCCTTTATTCGCTGGCCATTTTTCTTGGAAGGCTTACTTATAGGCTTTATAGGAGCGGTGATATCCGCTGTTTTGGTGCTAGTGGTTTATTATAATGCCCATTCTTATATTGCTTCGGCCATTTCTTTTATGCAAATAGTGGATATTGCTAAATTATGGCCGGGGGTATTTGGCTTTTCGATCTTGGCAGGTATCTTAATGGGTTCTATTGGTAGCATTATTTCCCTAACCAAATTTTTAGATGTTTAATAAAGGATAAAAGGAGGACGGAAAATGTTTAATGGTAAAAAATGGCAACAGTTATTGAAAATATTATTAGTATCCGGGCTTTGTGCCAGTATCTTTTTTACTCCTTTGCCGCAGGTAACCATGGCGGCTACCGATCCTCTGGCTGAATATAAAAAACAGCAGCAAGAATTAAAAGAACAGATGGAAGCGCAGCAAAAGCTGATCAACGAGAAAAACCAGCAAAAGAAATCTTTTTTATCACAAATCGCAGATTTGGATGCGCAAATCAATAGAATGAAAGCGGATAAAGCAGCGGCTAATGTCCAATTAGAAGTAGCACAGGATCAGATTGACGAAGCCAATAAGCTTTTGACAGAGACACAAAAAAGACTTGATGAGCGTAAAGGCACCCTAGAACAAAGGGTGCGTGATATTTATGTCAATGGCGATATTTCAATGATGGAAGTGCTTTTTGAGTCGGAAAGCTTCAGTGATTTCATTAGCTTATATGATATGTTAGAGCGAATTATGGACAAGGATACTCAGCTTTTGGACGGGATCAAAGAGGATCAGGCAACTATTGAAAACCAAAAATCTCTTTTAGAAGAGCGGCAAAGTGAACTTATCCAATTAAAAGCTAATAGGCAGGCGAGTATCCAGGAATTGGATTCTCTCCAAGGCCAAAAAGAGCAAATGCTTGGCTCTGTTGAGCAGCAAAAAGCGCAGCTGGAAGCAGCCTTCGAAGAGATGGAGCAGGAATCAAGTGATATTGCTTACAATATCCGCAAGCTCCAGGCCGCTCAAGGTGGTTCTTCATCGCCATACAACGGTGTTTTTAGCTGGCCTTTGCCGGGACACACTACAGTTACTTCTGAATACGGTATGCGCATGCATCCAATACTTAAAGTAAAGAAGATGCATACGGGCATTGATATATCCGCTCCCAATGGTACAAGCATCAAGGCTGTTGAAGCCGGTACGGTTATCTTTGCCGGTTGGGGTTCGGCTTATGGTAATTATGTGATTATTGATCATGGTGGTAATGTTGCTTCTATGTATGCCCATATGTCCTCCATGAGTGTTAGTGTCGGACAGAAAATTGCCAAGGGTGCTGAGGTTGGAAAAGTTGGTTCCACAGGTTGGAGTACCGGCAATCATTTGCATTTTGAAGTGCGTGTAAATGGTAGTCCAGTCAATCCTTGGACATACTTAAAATAAATAAAGAGCACTAATACCGGCCGACGTAAAACGTCGGCCGGTATTTTTATAGCGGTTGTTTTTTAAGGTTAAATGGGATACAATAAAATAGTTAAATTTGTATTGAAAGAGGAATATATGGAGAAACATACATGGAAAAAATGGCCGATTCTTTGTTTGTTGTGCATAGGCTTTATTCTGGTCTTTAGCGGATGCTTTGCGCAGGAAACAGGATCAAATTATCAGGGAGAATCGATAGATCCTTATGTTTTTTCCTCTTCGATCAATGAAGACGTCCCTAATTTTTTAGCGGAACGTTTTGATAATTATTCTGCCTATTTTACTGAGCAAGAGTTTAATGATTTAGTAGATGATTATCTTGGTTATTATAGCGGTGTTGGTATTTATATGACGCAAGATACCAATAATACGATTGTTTTTGGCGTAATGCGGGGGCAGCCTGCTGCAGAGGCCGGAATCCAGACCGGAGATATTATATTGGCTGTAGATGGCAAAAGTGTGGCCGGCATGGATATGGATATGGTCGCAAGCCTAGTTAAAGGGCAGGAAGACACGGAAGTTACCTTGCGTGTTATCCATCCGGTTGGGACCCAGGAAGATATTACCATCACTCGCCGCACTATAGAAGTGAAATCCGTAGAAGGTTGCTTCTTAGAAGATTATCCGGGTATTGCTTATATATCTATTTATGATTTTACGGAAAATACACCTATAGAATTTACTCAAGTTTATCAGGACCTGCTAAAAAAAGGTGAAATCAAAGGTATTATTTTAGATCTACGTAATAATGGCGGTGGCAGCCTTGGTGCATCGCTGAATATCGCTTCTGCTTTTGTTCCTAAAGGACAGGTGGTTTTCTGGCAAAAGAAGAGCGATTCTACGGATAGTTATACTTCCAAGGATGGTTCCATGAGCAATATTCCTGTTGTTGCTTTGCAAAACGGCGGTAGTGCCAGTGCCTCAGAGGTATTGATTGGTGCTTTACGTGACAACGGTATTGCGCAAACTGTAGGCGAAAAGACCTATGGTAAGGGAATTACGCAGGCCATAATTTCCCTGGATTCTGGAGCAGCCTTGCGCTATACAGAAAGCCGTTACCTTACCCCTAATAAATATGATCTCAATGGCAAGGGTCTTGAGCCTGATTATCAGGTTTCTTTGTCAAATATGGTTGCTTCTGATATTTATTCATTAGATCCTGCCAAAGATGCGCAGTTAAAAAAAGCCATAGAAGTAATGCAGCAAACAATTGGTAAATAAAACAGCAATAAATTTAATATAAAATTAAGGCATGTATTAACTTATTCTAATCATAATAGATATAGATAATGTATCTATAGACTAGAATATAGTTAGTCCATGCCTAGCTTTTTGATAAATTTATGGGAAAAAGAGTTATTTACAAATAAATTTTGTTGTTATAAAATGATTTTTGTAACAACAAAAATATTTTACTTACACAACTATTTTATGGTGGATACGTATAATAACTATACGTTATAAAAAGCTGTCTTAGTAAATTGTTGCGAGCTGGAGGCCGTTAAAAAAATGAACATAATTACACATGTGCGTTTATCACGTATGATTACCCGTGTTGCCAAGGAAAATTTTGCTATTTCTATAAAGCCTTTGGCCTTTTCTTTTGGATGTATTAAGCCTGATTTAATGCTTTCATTCCGTAATGTGCCGCATTGCCAAAGTCAGGCCATGAGTTTATTGACTGACGAGTTAGAAAAGTTAATGAGTTCACTTGATGAGGGGATAGACCCGCATGAATTATCTATACAATTAGGCGTTGTTTGTCATTATTTGACAGATTTTTTCTGCTTCGTTCATTCCGAGAACTTTAAAGGTGGGAAAATATATCATGCCTTTTATGAGCTGCGGCAAATATTTTTTGCTAAACGCCGTATTTTTACCAATACTCTTTTCCGCAAAAGCAAGATATCGATAGCAACCAAAGAATTCATTGAGTCTATGTGTAAGATGTATAATGAGATGCCGCCTTCGAGCAATATGGATGTTTATTATAGCTTCACGGTTTGTGTCTCGGTGATCGGACTTTTGACCAAAGGACGAGCGCTGATGCCGTCTGCTGCAGCATAAATTATAAATAAGTTAAAACCCGCGCATAAAGCACGGGTTTTTTTATGATTAAGTCCAAGGAGTTCGAAGCTTTATTTTTCTTTATTATTGGCTATAACCAATATCTTATTGAAAAGGGTATTGCTTTCCTGGTCTACGTCTTCAAAATTCATAGCTTTGTTATAATAGACTTCTAATTTATCATGGAGTGATTTAGCAGCGGCAATTTTTTGCGAGGCTTCCTGGATTATTTTCTGGATTTTTTCATCAATGATGCCAACTTTTTTATTTTCCTCAGGTAAAGCGGTAAAAAAGCACTGAGCATCAATAATTTTATCCTCTGGGAAGATTTTCCAATCAGCGTCACTTGGGTAATCAAGAATAGCTATATCTAGGCCTGGTAGCAAAAGCATTTCGATCTTATCCACATCTAAAGGAGTATGGTAGACTTCAATAGCATGACCATGGGCTTCAGCTGTTTTGGCAATTTTCTCCATTAGCAGAGATTTGGCTATACCAGCTTCTCCTTGCAGCAAATAGCGGTGAGAATAAAATAGGCTGATAGAACGGCTAAAGCTGACCATGCCTTTAGGGGTAATGGCGGAGGCAAACAGATGGCGGTTAAGGGGTGTTTTATGGAAGATTTCTTCCACGAGATTATCTGCTTCAATATTGATTTTTTCCCGATCAAGTAGAGGATTATAGATTTCATCTTTTTGCTTGGATAATTCTCCTGCAACAGATAGCGTTTGGTATCCTTGCGTAAAATATTCAGAAATAGTGCTGGTCAGCTCAACGATTTCTTCTTTATGTTCCCGCAAATAAGCTCCATCCCAAAAATTACCTAAATTAACGATTTCATCAACTGCTCCGGGATAAACCGGGTCTACGATATGAGGAGCGGTGCCGTCAACTATACCCACCATAAGGGCGGGGATGATCAAGCCATCGAGGGAATCATTATCGGAGGAACATTGCCAAAATTCTACATCATAGCCTCTTTCCATCATCGCGCTGCCAATCTTGCGAATCAGCGTTGATTTGCCGACACCCGGGCCTCCCTTAAGAATAAATATCCTTTCCAAGCCGCGTAAGCCTTGTTGATAAAAAGAATAAAAGCCTTGGGGCGTATTGTTGCCCGGAAAAACATATTTTGATTTTCCTTGCCGCATCCGCAACACTTCCTTTTAATTATTTACTCCAATATATTATGCCGCACTTGTATTGATGTGAGCGGTTTGAAAATAGAACCAAGCAGCTATGCCCTGAAATAAAAAAGTAAAAGGCGAGCTAAATAAAAGAAGAAAGAAAAAGTTGATCTAATTAGCTATCCTCCATATTATAAAACAGAAAAAAGAGAGTATAAAAAAATTATTTAAGCGTTATACGGGAATTAGGCAAGTTTTGGCATAGTCAGATGTCCAAAAGCATAAGTATAGAAGAGTCATACGGTTTTGAAGGAGGCTGTCCCATGGATGAAATGATAATGCCTTTTCATCGCACTGTATTTTTGCCCAAAGGCTCTCCCGGAATCAGTGTTATCAATGAAATACAAGCTGATGTGCGTGCGCAGGAGATAACTTCCGATAATGGTAAGATATATTGTCGAGGTGAACTGGATATTCTCATAGACTATATTTCTCAAGAAGCTGAAGAAGAAAAAAATCGCCAGGGAATCTTTAGCGGGGACGAATCACAAATCCCCGAAAGTGTTGCCTGGCAGGCGCTATTAACTTTACCTTTTTGCATAACCAAAAAAGGCTCGATACCTTATGCGCAACTATGTAATCTGCATATTAACACGCTGGATTGGCAAATGGTTGCACCCCGCGCCTTAGAGATGCATCTGGATATATTGATTTTAAAGCCGGGGCAAGAAGCACCATGGGTTGAAAAAGACGGTTTGGGCACTATGCCTTGGCAAAAGGATTCTATGTACCCCAATCGAGAGGAAGAGTGGGATATAAATTCTCCGGAAAACGAGAGTCTATTTGCCGAAGATGGGAATAAAGCTTTCAAAGATGAGGAGAGATATGAAACTATGACTAAAAAAACCACGAGAAGAAGCAATATTGCTAAAAATGCGGCGGGTTATAGAGCTGAAAACAAATCAACCTCTTCAGAAAGCTCTATGCCCAACGAAATGTCATGTGAAAATGAAAAAACTGCAGCCTGGGAGGAAGTAAATCTTTGCCAGGAGAAAACCAAGACTTCTTCCTATGAGAAAAGTAGTAAGATATGTGTGGAAGAAGAATATGTTTGCCCAGAAGGAAGCGGTAATTGGGAAGAAATATCTGGATGTCTTGAAGTGCCAGAAGTAGAATGCAAACAAAAAGCTGCTGAAAAAGGCATGGAAAAAGCTGCTGAAAAAGGCATGGAAAAGGCTGCTGAAAAAGGCATGGAAAAGGCTGCTGAAAAAGGCATGGAAAAGGCTGCCGAAAAAGGCATGGAAAAGGCTGCCGAAAAAGGCATGGAAAAGGCTGCCGAAAAAGGCATGGAAAAGGCCGCTGAAAAGGGCATAGAAAAGGCTGCCGAAGAAGAAAATGAGTCCGGTAATGAACTGGCGGCTGAAGAGGAAAATAAAATTAGTAATGAATTAGCTGCCGAGGAAGAAAATAAGCTTAGCAACGAAATGGCTAATGAAGAAGAAAATGAACTTGGCGAAGAAAATATGCTTGAGAACCTGGAAAATATCAATAAAGCTATAGAAAATAGAAAAGCTCAAGAAAAAGCAAGCGAAAATGTCAAAGGGATCAAAAAAGAAATCAATAAGGCAGGAAAACAACAAGCTGCCAGTGAAAAAGAGCTTCGACTAGCCCCGAACAGAACTCAGTCGGCTTCCGATGAACGCCAGCGGGGGCTGGAAGAGAAAAGGCTTGGTGAGTTAGAACGCCAAAGAGGCCTGGAAGAGAAAAGGCTTGGTGAGTTAGAACGCCAAAGGGGTTTGGCAGAAAAAAGACGGGGCGAGGAAGAACGCCAAAGAGGCCTGGAAGAGCAGAGACTCGGCAGAGCAGTACCAACCAGTTCACAAATACCATCGGGTATTAATAAAGAAGCTGCTATGCAGAAAGAAAATGCTGCTGCCAACAACAAAGGGTCTTCCATGAGTTTTTATCGGGTTCAACAGGGAGAAGACTTGATCTCGATTGCTCTTAAAGTTGGAGTAAGCCCACAAAAGTTGGCGGAAAGAAACAAGATTGGCATGGATGATGTTAAAGCCGGTATGCTATTGATAATTCCTAGATAAATAAAAAGGCCTATTAGGCCTTTTTTTATTTAGTCTTTAAGTTTTAACTTGGTTTTTTTGTTTAAATTCTTTTTTCTTGCGCACAATAGGTTTAAGAGCGTAAGAAAGAGAGGTTTTCCTATGCATTTTTTTGTTTTTTTGATAATTGCTGCAATAGCTGGTGTCTTAATGGCCCTGCAGGGTTCGATGAACGGAGCTTTAGGAAAATCTGTTGGCATGTTGGAAGGTAATTTTATAGTACATGCCATTGGCCTGGCAACGGTAGCTTTACTGCTTTTTGTGATCGGTTTGGGAAAAGGGGATTTCGGCAAACTTTCAACTGTGCCTTGGTACTTATATAGTGGCGGTGTCATCAATGTGGCTATCATTTATGGCGTGATGCTTTCAATTGCCAAAGCCGGCACGGGTAATGCAACTACAGCTATCATTACCGGACAGCTGGCTATGGCAATGGTAATTGATTGGTTGGGACTTTTTGGCTTAGAAAAAGCCGATTTTACATGGAGCAGAGGTATAGGTTTGGTTTTAATGGCTGTAGCGGCTAAATTGCTGCTTAATAAATAAAGAGCAATAAAATATTTTCCTTATTAAATTTAAAATTTTTTTCTTGACAGAGACAATGGCTTTTGGCATAATTGACAAGTGGATATTTTTCACAAGCGTGGCGGTGTAGCTCAGTGGTCCAGAGCACTCGGTTCATACCCGGGGTGTCGCTGGTTCAAATCCAGCCACCGCTACCATAAGGCGCGTTGGAGAAGCGGCTTAACTCACCAGCCTTTCACGCTGGCATCCATGGGTTCGAATCCCATACGCGTCACCATAACTTTTAAAAAAAGCTGCAGTAATTATGCTGTAGCTTTTTTATTTTAGCTATTTATATTACTGGAACTTTATTTTTTGTTTATCGTCAACAAATAATAATGGTTTATTTTTTTAATAATAGATGTCATAGGAGGCTCTGTATGTATGATATCGTAATTATTGGCTTAGGACCAGCTGGTGCGACTTTGGCAAGATTGCTAAATAACAGATTTTCTATCGCTGTAATTGATAAAAAGCGTTCAGACGGTGCGGGTTTTCATAAACCTTGTGGTGGATTATTGGCTATAGATGCGCAAAAGTCAATTTCTCGTTTTAATCTTACTCTGCCTAAGGATGTGCTGGTTGATCCGCAAATATTTGCTGTTCGCACATATGATATGAAAACAAAGGTGACGCGGCATTATCAAAGATTTTATATTAATTTAGACAGGCATAAATTTGACTTGTGGTTAAAATCTTTGATACCAGAAGAAGTCAAGATATTTGAAAACAGTAATTGTACTAAAATTGAGCGTAATGGTGATAGCTACGATCTCCACTTTTCTCAGAATGAAGAAATACGCGTTATTAAAGCAAAATATTTAGTTGGGGCAGATGGTGCAAACTCAATCGTTCGAAGATTCTTGTATCCACAGAAAAAGATTCACAGCTACGTTTCTATTCAACAATGGTTTCCCGAACAACATCTTAATCCATTTTATTCCTGTGTTTTTGATCCGGATATTACAGATTGTTATTCTTGGTCGATCTCTAAAGATGGTTTTTTTATTTTTGGTGGTGCATATCCCCAAAAAAATTGTCGGCAACTGTTTGAATCTCAGAAAAACCGCTTACGTGATTTAGGTTTTTGCTTTGGAGAACCCTTAAAGACCGAGAGTTGCCTTGTGCTCCGCCCCTCAAAACTCAGTGATTTTTGCACTGGCAAAGATAATGCTTTTTTGATAGGTGAAGCGGGGGGATTTATTAGTCCAAGTTCCTTAGAGGGTATAAGTAGTGCTATAGATACTGCATATTATTTGAGCGAGGTTTTTAATTCTGAGGAAAAGGCTCCTTGCCTTGCTTACCGCCGAAAAACTCGTCTTTTGCGTCTCAAGCTATTTTTGAAAGCAATAAAATGTCCATTTATGTATTACCCTCCCTTGCGCAGGTTGGTCATGCGATCAGGGCTAAATAGTATTGATGTTATTGATAAGTAATCTAAATAAAAATTAACCTTATAAAAGAAAAGAGCCAAGGCTCTTTTCTTTTATAAGGTTTTATGTGTAAGTGTGAATTTTTTTGTTTTTTTGCTTATCTGTTAATTATTTTGACGAAGAAAGGCTACTTTCACAAAAATAGCACCTATGCCTGTAAGAGCTAGTGTTGTTGTTTTCATATTGCCGATAGAAAACTATCGGTTTTTGAGTTTTAAGTTAATTCTGCATATTGTTTTGCTTATTAGGCTACTTATGCTGGGACCGGCTGAATTTGTTTGCTTTCGCCATTTGATTTAAGTTGGGTTTGTAAAATATCAGGCATCTAAGCAGGTATATTAATCTAAACTCTTTTTGTTGCAAAAAGCTTTTTCCCGTCGGCAAAAGCTTTTTTTGTCGCAAACTTATTCTTCACTACGCCTTTGCTCCGACAGGATTTTTGGCTCTATTGCTTTATAATGCAAACAGGACTTGTCTTTGGGCAAGCCGACCGATATTTTAGGGGTGGTGAAAATAATGTCAGAAAACCCTCGTATTTATCCCTTTCGCCGAGAATCAGTAAATGTGGCCGCTATCAAAACCAGTAATTCCAATATCTCCGCCAAAGCTATATCATCCCTTTGGGAGCCAATATTATTATGTTTGTCCGGTTTTTTGCTGGCTAGGGCAGGCATATTAGGAGACTTATATCCGTTTGCACCAGCTTTTTTGGCGGCGGTTGGTGTTTGCTACCGCAAGCAAGGAGTTTTTTATCTTTTGCCGGTGCTTTTAGGTTTATCTACGGTCATGTGGGGACAAGACCTAATCGTCTACTCGGTAATCTGTTTAATTTTGGGTATTGTTTTTTCTCTTTATCCGGTAGATGGCAAAAAACAATGGATATTAGTCCCCGGTATGGTATTGGCAGCAGTGCTGGTAAGCAAGGGTTTGTCTATAGCCCTAGGTGGATTTAATAATTATTTGCTTTTAGTTGGTATCTTCGAAAGCGTTTTTGCTGCGGGACTTTCTTTGGTTTTTCTGGTTGTTTTTGGCGCAATACGGCGTTTTGATATAAGTCGACGCTTTTCTACGGATGAATCAATTTGTTTTTTTGTCGCAGGGGTGGGCATTATATGCGGCCTAAGTGGTTTGTCTATCGCTGGTATAGAAATACAAAGTGTGGCTAGCCGATTTTTGATCATCGTGGCAGCCTATATTGCGGGTAGTGGCGCAGGTGCAGCCATTGGGGCGATGGTAGGCATTGTGCCCAGTCTTTCAACAATCATCGCCCCTGCCATGATTGCTAACTATGCTTTTTCCGGTATGCTCTCTGGTCTTTTCCGCAATTTTGGTCGTCTTGGTAGTATCTTAGGCTTTCTTTTGGGTAATATGATATTAGCACTATATTTACTCAGTGGCTCGGAAATAACTTCTTCATTAGGGGCTTCGGTAGTGGCGGCGGTCATTTTTTTCCTAATACCAAAAAGGGTTTATAAAGAGCTGCAAAAGGCCTTTAGCACAACTGTATTAAAAAGCGCGCGGGAAGAAAAAAGCGAACGATTGCTGCGTATTTCATTGCGAAAATTACGCAATGCCTCGGTCGTATTTAATGAATTGGAAAATTCGCTGACCACTATGACGGCAAAAGAAGAAATGCCCAGTGAAGAAGATAATATCAAAGTAGTGCTCAATCATTTATCCCGCCAGCTGTGTGCCCAATGCTCCATGAATAATATTTGTTGGGATTTGGATTATCGGCATACCTGCCGAGGCATCGTCAGCCTTTTCAAAGTGGTTGAAGATAATGGTGTGGCTACTATCAAGGATGTACCGGAGAATTTCCGCAAGCGTTGTCCTCATCTTAAAGAACTTTTGGCGATAGTAAATTGTTTATATGAGATGTATTGCCGCAGCAATTATTGGCAATCGCAAAGGCAAAGCAGCCGTCTCTTAATCAGTAAACAAATGGCAGGTGTCTCGCAAGTATTAGATAATATAGCTAAGGAAATTAATAGTTTTGGTGAAGAAAGAGAGGTTCTGGAAAGGGAGCTGCAAAATGCTATTGCCAAAAGGGGCCTGGCAGTGGAAGGTGCGGGTATAGGCTCCATTTGCCAAAGGACTTTGGATGTTTGGGTTCAGTTTGGTCAATGTCCCGGAGAATTGCGCTGTCGGGAAGCTATAGAAGATGAAATTTCCCGTCTTTTGGGTCGGGAATATGCTATCCATGAAAATTGTTGTGGTGGCATCAATTGCAATCAACGTTGCAGCTATCACCTTTTGGAGAAGGGCGCGCACCGACTCAGTATCGGCAAGGTGCAGCTGGCTAAAGATGGAAAAGGTATTTGCGGCGACAGCGGAGGAACTATGTTTTTGGATGATGGCCGGGAGCTATTGATGATTAGCGACGGCATGGGAATAGGTCAAAAAGCTTCTTTGGAATCCAGTAATGCGATTTCTCTCATTTCACGTCTTTTGGAAGCAGGCTTTGTTGAAGATACAGCTATTGATACTGTCAATGCGGCTCTTACCTTCCGCGGCAAAGATGAAAGTTTTGTGACATTGGATATATGTCTTCTTGATCTTTATGAAGGGCGGGCTGAATTTATTAAAACCGGCGGTGCGCCTAGTTTTATTAAACATGGTGGGCAGGTCAAGGTAGTCAAAGGCTCCAGCTTGCCTGTTGGCATGCTCTATACGGTAGAAAAGGAAACTATCAACGAAAATATCCAACCTGATGATCTGATTATTATGGCTAGTGACGGACTGCTGGATGCCGATTGTTGTAAGGATACTCAATGGGTAAGTATATTGGTTGAGCAAGCTCCTTCTTCCGATCCGCAAGAATTGGCTGAATATCTGCTTGACCGGGTGATTACTGCCAGTGGTGGTCGGTTAAAAGATGATATAACAATTTTAGTGGCTAAAATGGAACATGTGGCCTAATAGAGTTAGGGTCGACCAATTAATCTTTATGTCCCTTTGATAAAAGGCAGGAGAATGAAAAAAAAAAGCGAAAAGCCTAAAAAAGGAAGTGCTTTGCGCTTTTTTTTTGCAGGAGGTTCAATGAGTAAAATTGTCGGTCCTTTACCGGCCAAGATCAAAAAATATATCTTACAGCGACATCTGATCTCACCTGGAGAAACTGTTCTGGCAGCTGTTTCCGGAGGCGTGGATTCGATGGCGCTTTTACATTTGCTTTTTGTACTATCTGAGGAAATAGGGTTTTCTTTGGCAGCGGCGCATTTCGATCATCAATTACGTCCAACTTCGAAAGCGGAAGGGGATTTTGTGCAAAGATATTGCCAGCGATGGAATATTCCCTGCTATCGTGGGAATGCTGATGTTAAAGGATTATCTGTAGGCAAAAATTTAGAGGATACGGCCAGACGCTTGCGTTATGATTTTCTTTACTCCCAAGCTGCTGCTATCGGTGCAACGAAGATTGCTACTGCACACCATGCGGGAGATCAGGCTGAAACGCTGCTTCTACATCTTCTGCGGGGTAGTGGACCGGAAGGGCTGGCGGCCATGTCCCCTTGTGAAAACATGCTGATCCGCCCTCTTTTAGAAGTTTATAAGGAAGATTTACGAGAATATGGATGCAGTATGGGTATTGGCTATTGTGAAGACGAAAGCAATATGCAGACCAAATATCTGCGTAATAAAATTCGCCTAAAGTTGATGCCGGTTTTAGAAGAATATAATCCGAATTTAGTGGAAAGATTGTGTGATACTGCTGAGATTTGCCGGGAAGAAAACGATTTTCTCAATAAATGTGCCGGAGAAGCTTTTGCGGCTATCTGGTTAGAAGAAGAGCAGGCTTTGTGCGGAAAAGATTTTGATGCTTTAGTCCTGGCATTACAAAGACGTGTTTTGCGCTTGGCTTATGCTAAGGTTTTAGCTGCGCCGGAGGAGCTGCGGTTTTCTTCTTTACCACCGCTTTCCTTTGCTCATGTGGAGGCGCTTTTAGCATTGAAAGAGGAGCAGTCCTTTGATCTGCCCGGTGGGCTATTAGCCTACCGCCGGGGGAATATTTATTTTGGGCAAGCGAAACCGGCTCTTTTAGTCGGCGAGGGTAGTTATAAGCTGTTGACTAATAATGAGTGGCAAAGCCTTGTCGGCTGGGGTTGGTCATATAAGTCTTGGATGGAAGATGGTTCGATACAATCTGAACGTAAAGATACATTTGTATTGGATGCTGCATCTTTAGAAAATTTGTATTTTCGTACTCGCAGGGAAGGAGATTTTATGCTTTCTTCCGGTAAGAAGCAAAAGAGAAAACTTAAAGAAATTTTTATAGATGAAGGCATCTTGCCGCAGCAAAGAGCCAATTGGCCATTATTAATCAATAAAGATGAGCTGATTTGGGTACCATTACTACGTAAAAAAAAGATAGATATAACACAAGGCCAATTACTATATATTAAATTACGTAAGGATTAAATAAATTGAATTTACTATATAATAGAAAAATCTATGAAATCAGGAGTTATTATGATACAATACAATAATACTTGATAAAAATAAAATATAAAATTCTCAAAGATTAAGATAGACTTCCGCAAGAATGCGAGAGGAGGAAAATTTTTTGAGTCGGCTTTTGAAAAACTCTACAGTTTTTTTGTTGATTGTCTTGATAATCCTATCAATCTATACTATAGGTAAACCTGATAATACAGCCCCTGAAAACTACACTTACAGTCAATTTATCACTAAAGTGACTGCAGGTGATGTCAGTGAGGTCTCGATTACCGGTGATACCAATAGTTATACGATTACGGGAAATTTAAAAGACGGTACTACTTTTATTACTACCACGTTCCCAGATATGAATCTGGCAAATATTTTGGCAACTAATAATGTCAAAATAACTTATGCTGAAGAGCCGGCACCTGCCTGGTGGCTGACTTTACTTTCAACTTTGTTGCCTATGCTCTTGATCATGGGCTTGATTATCTTTATGATGCAGCAAGGCCAGGGTTCCGGCGGCAAGGTCATGCAATTTGGCAAAAGCCGCGCCAAACTTGCTAATGATGATCGCAAAAAGGTTACTTTTGATGATGTAGCCGGTGTTGATGAAGTTAAAGAAGAACTGGAAGAAGTAGTTGAATTTCTAAAAGAACCAAAAAAATTCAGTCTTTTGGGTGCTCGTATTCCCAAAGGTGTATTGCTTTATGGCCCCCCTGGAACTGGTAAAACTTTATTAGCTAGAGCGGTAGCAGGGGAAGCTGGTGTGCCTTTCTTCTCTATTTCTGGTTCCGATTTCGTGGAAATGTTCGTCGGTGTCGGCGCCTCCAGAGTGAGAGACCTTTTCGAACAGGCCAAGAAGCATGCTCCTTGCATTATCTTTATTGATGAGATCGACGCTGTCGGTCGCCAACGTGGCGCAGGTTTAGGTGGCGGACATGATGAAAGAGAACAGACCTTGAACCAATTGCTGGTGGAAATGGATGGCTTTTCCGGTAATGAAGGTATTATCGTTATTGCTGCTACCAATAGACCGGATATCTTAGACCCAGCCCTTTTGCGGCCAGGTCGCTTCGATAGGGAAGTCACCGTCGATGTGCCGGATGTTTTGGGAAGAAAGCAGATCTTGGATGTGCATATCAAG